>Ga0256839_1000201_pt1 | contig 78053 bp, 67 predicted proteins | sample 354166metaG_FD_185968 | JGI IMG/M metagenome (GOLD analysis project Ga0256839, IMG submission 185968) | Hydrothermal vent microbial communities from Mid Atlantic Ridge, Atlantic Ocean - 354-166 | ecosystem: Environmental > Aquatic > Marine > Hydrothermal vents | place: Atlantic Ocean: Mid... | reverse complement strand
GCTCGCGGCCGTCGTGCCCGGCGCCTTCGACGCCTGGATGGTGATGCTGCGAGACCATGGCACGATGGAGCTCGCCGAGGTCCTGGCGCCGGCGATCGCCTATGCCGAGCGGGGCTATCCGCTGGTGCCGAGGATCAGCCGGACCATCGCCCGGGTGCGCGAGCTGTTCGAGACGGCATGGCCGAGCTCGGCCGCGATCTATTTGGCAGAGGGTGTGCCGGAGCCCGGCGGTCTGTTCCGCAATCCGGTGCTGGCCGGCACCTATCGGCGCATCGTCGAGGAAGCCGCCGCGCGGGGCGGGGATCGCGAGAGCCGGATCGAGGCGGCGCGCGACGTCTGGTACCGGGGCTTCGTCGCCGAGGCCATCGATCGTTTCTGCCGCACGGAGAAGGTTCTGGACGTCACCGGCAGGCGCCATGGCGGTTTGCTGACGGCCGAGGACATGGCCGCCTGGTCGGCCACCGTCGAGCCGCCCCTCACTTACGACTATCGGGGCTACACCCTTTGCAAGACCGGTCCCTGGGGGCAGGGGCCGGTGGCCCTCCAGCAGCTCGCCCTGCTGGCCGGCTTCGATCTCAGCGGCATGTCGGCGACCGATCCCGAATTCGTGCATATCGTCACCGAATGCGCCAAGCTGGCCTTCGCCGATCGCGAGGCCTTCTATGGTGATCCCGCGTTCGTCGCGGTGCCGATGGAGACGCTGCTGTCGGAGGAATACAACGCCGCCCGGCGCAGGCTCGTGGGTGAGAACGCCTCGCTGGAGCTGCGACCCGGAAACATTCCCGGATATGGCAGCGCCCCGGTGGTGCGGATCGCCACCGCCTCGGAGGACATCGCCCATGCCGGCCTGTTCGGCGGCGGCGAGCCCACGGTGGCCCGGCTCGAGGAGGGATCCGCCGACGAGGACCGCGGCATGGGCGGGGATACCTGCCATGTCGATGTGATCGACCGTTTCGGCAACATGGTCTCGGCGACCCCGAGCGGCGGCTGGCTACAGAGCTCGCCGGTCATCCCGGAACTGGGCTTCTGCCTGTCCACCCGCGCCCAGATGTTCTGGCTGGAAGAGGGCAAGCCCGCCTCCTTGGCCCCCGGCAAGCGGCCGCGCACCACCCTGACCCCGTCGTTGGCCCTGCGCGGCGGCCGCCCGTACATGGTGTTCGGCACCCCCGGCGGCGACTATCAGGATCAGTGGTCGCTGCACGTCTTCCTGCGTCACGTCCATTTCGGCATGAACCTGCAGGAGGCGATCGATGCCCCCGAGTTTCAGAGCGAGCATTTCCCGAGCTCCTTCTATCCCCGGGAATGCCATCCCGGACGTCTGGTGATGGAAGGGCGTTTCCCGGAAGGCACGGTCGCGACGCTGCGGCGGCGCGGTCACGACATTCTCCTCGAAGACGACTGGTCGCTCGGGCGGGTGACGGCGGTGGCCCTTCGGGAAGGGATCCTCCGCGCCGGCGCCAACCCCCGCTTCATGCAGGGTTACGCCGTCGGCCGCTGACGTCCTCCGGGAGGTCCCCGCCTCAGCTACAGAACGTCGCGCTGTCGGCGGTCACGGCCATCGCCGTCGCTGCCGGAAGCGGCTCGAAGAGGAAGGTCGTCCGCTCGGGATGGTCGAGGCCGAGGATCCGCGGTGGATTCTCGAGCAGCAGGAACAGGCGGTCGCCGGCGGGCGAGGCCAGGAGGCCACCGATGGGAGCCGGCAGATGGAGTTCGTCGGTCACCCGCAGCATTTCGAGATCGAAGAACAGGAGGCGGCGGCCGCCGATGCCGGCGAGGGCCAGGATCCGGTCGAACCAGAGCCGGGCGAGGAGGACGGGGCCGCCGTCGAGGGACAGACGGGCGAGAAGGCGCGGCTCGGCGGCGGCGAGGAACAGCAGTTCACCGGTCTCCGGAAGTTCCACCAGGAAGAACCGGCCGCGGCGGTCGACCCGCGGCCGGTCGGGCTGGCCGCCGAGCGGCGGACCGGGAAACGGCTCGCCGGTGTCGAGGGAGAGCCAGATTGCATGCTCGGCACCGTCGAAGAGGAGCAGGGCGATACGCGAATCGGGGGTCAGCGCCAGGCCGTCCGGTACCGCTCCCGCCGGCACGAACGCCGCCGCCTCGGTGCCGATCTCGGCGATCCGCTCGGCCCGCGCGACGTCGACGAGGGCGAGCCCGCGACCGCCCCGATCGGCGACGAAGAGCCGGCGGGCGGAACGATCGAAGCGGAAGTTGTGGGGCTCCTCGAGGCCGCGAATGCGCACCGCCTCCTCCGGCCGGTCGGGATCGAGAAACCACATGCCTTCCTCGACGAGACCGTTGACGGCGACGAAGGCCCGTCCCGGCGCCGCCTGGAGGTGGACCGGCATGAAAGGCAGGGGGCGGTAGTGCGGACCGGGATCTCCGATCAGGGACAGGATGCTGATCCCGTTGTCGTAATCGCTCGCCAGCAGGCGGCTTCGGCGACCGTCGATCAGGATCTGGGCGGGTTCGTGGGCGAGAGGCAGGGTGGCCTGCACCTCGCCCCGCGCCGCGTCCAGAAGCGTCACCCCGGGCGGCTCGAGATGGCCGAGCGCCGCCATCTCGGCTCGCCCGGCCCGGCTCGTCCGGCCCGGCGAGACGATCGCGAGGGCGCAAAGCCCGGCGAGAACATCGCGTCTGGCGAGCGCAGATCTCATTTCCGCTCCGTCTGCGGACCACCCGCGCCACGGACGCGACGGGGCGCCGGCTATTCCCGGTTTCAGCCCGGCGGAGGCAGCGGCGGCGCCTGCCGGGCGGCTTCCAGCGCCCGCTGCTTCTCCAGCCGCTTCATTTCCTTCTGCAGTTTCTCGAAGGCCCGGACCTCGATCTGGCGCACCCGCTCCCGGGAGATGCCGTACTGGCCGGAAAGTTCCTCGAGAGTGGTGGCGGGTTCCTTCAATCGCCGCTCGGTGAGGATGTGCTTTTCGCGCTCGTTGAGTACCGTCATGGCATCGGCCAGGAGCGCGCGCCGGTAGTCGAGTTCCTCCTGCTCGGCCACCGTATCCTCCTGCGACTCGCTGTCGTCCACCAGCCAGTCCTGCCATTCGGAATCCCCGTCGGCCCGCAGCATGGCGTTGAGGGAATGGTCGGGACCGCCGAGGCGCCGGTTCATCTCGATCACGTCCTGCTCGGCGACATCGAGGGTGCGGGCGATCTCGCGGACCGATTCGGGATTGAGATCCCCCTCCTCGAACTCGTCGAGGCGACTCTTGAGCCGGCGGAGATTGAAGAACAGCTTCTTCTGCGCGGCGGTGGTACCCATCTTCACCAGCGACCAGGAGCGCAGGATGTATTCCTGAATGGCGGCCCGGATCCACCACATGGCGTAGGTCGCGAGACGGTAGCCGCGATCGGGGTCGAAGCGCTTGACGGCCTGCATCAGCCCGACGTTGCCCTCGGAGATGATCTCGTTCATGGGCAGGCCGTAGCCGCGATACCCCATGGCGATCTTGGCCACCAACCGCAGATGGCTGGTCACCAGCCGGTGGGCGGCGGCGACGTCCCCGTGCTCCTTCCAGCGCTTGGCGAGGATGTATTCCTCCTCCGGATCGAGCATGGGAAAGCGACGGATTTCCTCGAGATAGCGGGCGAGACCGCTGCTTTCGGCCGGAACGGTCGGCAGACGCGCCATGAGCTGGATCCCCCCAATCGAACCGCCGGTGCCGGGCGTCCGGCCCGGCGAGGTCCCGGAGCGGGACCGAATGCGATGCACAATAAATTAGTCGCGCAGCCGTTCAAGCGCCTCGGTCAAGAGGGGCGGCGCCGGGCTCTCGAACCGCAGCCGCGCCCCGGTCACGGGATGCACGAATCCAAGCAGCCGGGCGTGCAGCAGGATACGGTCGAGAGCCTCGACCCAGGCGCGCGGGCCGGGGGCCAGCGGCGGCGGCCGCCGCCGCGGCCGGTAGAGACGGTCGCCGAGAAGCGGATGGCCGAGATGCGACAGATGGACCCGGATCTGATGGGTGCGCCCCGTCTCCAGGGTCACCTCCAGCCGCGCCGCCAGCGTCCCCGCCGCCTCCGTCACCCGGTAGCGGGTCACCGCCCGCTTGCCGCCCTCGACCACCGCCATGCGCCTGCGGTCGTGAGGATGACGGCCGATCGGCCGGTCGATCACCCCCGCGATCCGGCTCGGCAGGCCCCAGACCACCGCCTCGTAGAGCCGTTCGACGGTGTGCAGGGTGAACTGGCCGGCGAGACCGATGTGGGCGCGGTCGGTCTTGGCCACTACGAGGACACCGCTCACCTCGCGATCCAGACGATGGACGATCCCCGGACGGGCGATGCCGCCGATCCCGGACAGGCTGTCGCCGCAATGCGCCAGCAGCGCATTGACCAGGGTGCCGCCGGCGTGGCCGGGAGCGGGATGGACCACCATGCCGGCGGGCTTGACCAGCACCAGCAGATGCTCGTCCTCGAACAGGATGTCGAGGGCGTGGCTTTCGGGGCGCGGCGACGCCGGCCGGGGTGACGGAATCTCCAGATCGAAACGCTCGCCCTGTTTGACCCGCCGCGCCGGGTCGGCTATCGGCCGCCTCTGGCAGGACAGGTGCCCGGCGCGGATGAGACCCTGCAGACGGGCGCGGGAGAATTCCGGGAGCCGACCCGCGAGAAACTGGTCGAGCCGTCGGCCGTCCTCGCTGCGGCCCACCTCGAGGGACAGGGTTCGCTGGATGTCGGACATGGGGGTGACGTGGAGAGCTGGCTGAGACTCGTCAAGATTTTTGTCGTCGTCGCCGGAGTCGTCCTGGTCCTCGGGACCGGTCTCCTGATCGCCCTCCTGGTCGCCCGCAGTACGCCCGAGCGCGGCGGCGAGGCGGTGCTGCGGGATGTCGTCCTGCCCGACGGGCTGCGCCTGCGCGGCACCGATCTCGGCCGCGAGGCCATCCTGCTCGAGCTCGAGGACGATGCAGGGCTCGTTCATCTGCTGGTGATCGACGCCGCGAGCGGCAGGCGTCTCGCCTTCTTCCGTCTCGTACCGGCACCCTGAGCGGGAAATTCCGGCCGGTGTTCGAGGCGGAGGTCACGATCGACGGCCTGGGCGCCGCCGGTGACGGTATCGCCGAGCTGGAAGGTATCCGCCTGTTCGTTCCCGGCACCCTGCCGGGGGAACGCTGGCGGGTGCGGCTCGGGCCGAAGACGCACGGGGGAAGGCGGGCCGAGCCCCTGGTGCGTCTCGGCGGTCCGCCGCGTGCGGCGCCGATCTGTCCCCTGTTCGGCCGCTGCGGCGGCTGCCGTCTGCAACATCTGCCTCGCGAACTCTATCACCGCTTCAAGGTGGAACGGATCACCGGGGCGCTGGCCCACCGCCGGCTGATGGCGGAGCGGCTCGATCCCCCGGCGCCGAGCCCGCCCGCCTCGCGGCGGCGGCTGCGGCTCGCCTGGGAGCGTCGCGACGGGCGGGTGAGGCTGGGGTTCCGGGAAGCGCGCAGTCGGGCGGTGGTCGCCGCCGTCGCCTGTCCCGTCGCCCGGCCGGAGCTCTCCCGCCTGTTCGCGCCGCTGGCCGAGCTCCTGGCCGGGCTCGCCTGCGCCGGGACCCGGGGCGAGGCCCTTCTCACCCTGGTCGAGGGCGGCGTCGATCTCCTTCTCGACTGTCGGAGCGAGCCCGACCTCGCCGAACGCGAGGCGCTGGCCGCCTTCGCCGAAGCCCGGGATCTCGCCCGTCTGTCGCTGCGTCGCCCCGGAGCGCCGGCGGTCGAGCCGCTGATCGTTCGCCGGCCGCCGGAACTCCTCTACGGCCCGTTCCGGATCCCCTTTCCGGCCGGGGCGTTCCTCCAGGCGACGAAGGAAGGGGAAACGGCGCTGCAGGCCTTCGTCGCCGAGGCGCTCTCCCCCGGCATGCGGCTTCTCGACCTCTATGCCGGGCTCGGTGCTCTCTCGCTGCCGTTCGTCGAGCGGCTGGCCGGCCTGGCGCTGTTCGAGGCCTCCGGAGAGGCGGTGACGGCGGTGAAGACCGCCGTCCGCGCCCGACCGGGCAGTCCGGTTCTGGTCGCGAGGCGGGACCTCGCCAAAAGGCCCCTCGCCGTCGAGGAGCTCGCCGCCTTCGACCTCGTCCTCCTCGATCCGCCGCGGATGGGCGCCCGTGCCCAGGTCGAACGGCTCGCCGAAGCGCCGCCGACACGTCTCGTCCATGTTTCCTGCAACCCGGCGAGCTTCGCCCGTGACGCCGCGATCCTGGCCGCCGGCGGCTGGCGGCTCGCCCGGCTGCTCCCGATCGACCAGTTCCTCCACGCATCGGAGATCGAGCTCGCCGCCCTGTTCCTGCGCGACGGCGGCGATCGGGCTTGATCTCGCGCGGGGGCGCCGCTAGATACCGCCCGAGGCCGTCTCCGCGGCCGGTTTTTTCGTGCCGCGCCCCCATCGTCTAGCGGTTAGGACGCAGCCCTCTCAAGGCTGAAACACGGGTTCGAGTCCCGTTGGGGGCGCCAGTCCGCAGCCGGGCCCTCACGCGCGAAGGCGCCGGTTCGCCGGATCCCAGACGGGCTCGGCGAGCACCCGGGCCGGCCGTGTCTCGCCGAGGATTTCCACCGCCAGCGCCGTACCGGGGGTGGCCAGCCCGGGGTCCACATAGGCGAAGGCCAGCGATTTTCCGGTGACATGACCGAACGCACCGGAGGTCGTGACACCAACGATCCGCTCGCCGGCGAAAACCGGCTCGTCGCCCAGCACATCGGCGTCCCCCGGGGCGATCTCCAGATGGACGAGCCGGATCCGCGGGCCCTTTTCGCGCGCCCGGAGGCTCGCCTCGCGGCCGATGAATTCGCCCTTTTCCAGCGCCAGGAACCGCTCCATGGCGGCCTCGATCATATCGACCTCGTGGGTGAGCTCGCTGCCGAAGCCGCGATAGGCCTTCTCCATCCTCAGACTGTTCACCGCGTAGGCGCCGAAATCGCGGGCCCCGTGGTCGCTGCCCGCTTCCATCACGGCGTCGTAGAGCTCATGGAGCCGCTCCATCGGACAATGCAGCTCCCAGCCCAGTTCGCCCACGTAATTGACACGAAGGGCGGTGAGCGGAATGCCGGCCAGGACGATTTCCCTGCCGGTCAGCCAGGGAAAACGGTCGCTGGTGAGAGAGGTGGCGGTCAGCGGCCGCAGCAGCTCGCGGGACTTGGGGCCAGCCACCACGAGAAGCCCGACCGTCTCGGTGCGATTGGCGATCTCCACCCGTTCTCCGGGGCGCCGCGAACATCGCAGATGGTCGAGATCGCGCAGTTCGGCAGCGGCGGCGGCGCACAGATAGAACCGATCGGCGGCGAGGCGGGTGACCGTGACCTCTCCCTGGATGCGTCCGTTTCGGTCGAGGAAATGGGCGAGCACGATGCCGCCTTCCCGCTTCGGAAGCCGGTTGGCCACCAGCCGATCGAGGAAGGCGGCGGCATCGGGACCGGTGACCTCGAACTTGGCGAAGCTGGTGAAATCCATCACCCCCACCGCCTCCCGCACCGCCCGGCATTCTTCGGCGACATGGGGAAAGGCGTTGGTGTGGCGAAAGCCGTGCCGTTCCGTGACACCGGCCGGGGCGAACCATTGCGGCCGCTCCCAGCCCGCCGCCTCCATGTGCACCCCACCTCGGGCGACGAGCGCGGCATGGAGCGGCGATCGGCGCACCGGCCGCCCCGCCTCCCGCTGCTCCCCGGGCAGGGGGCAGACGTACATGTGCTGGTATTCGTCGATGGCCTTGGCCCGCACGTAGTCGGCATCGGCCCAGCGGCCGAAGCGCCGGGGATCGAATTCGAGGGTGCTGATCTCGGCCCGACCGTGGACCATCATCTGCGCCAGATGGCGGCCCACTCCGGGGCCCTGGACGATGCCGATGCTGCTGCCGGTGGCCAGCCAGTAGTTGCGGAGCCCGGGCGCCGGCCCCATCAGGAAATTGCCGTCCGGGGTGTGGCCGATGGCGCCGCTGACCACCCGCCGGATGCCGGCCTCGCCGAACGGCGGGAGCCGTTTCGCCGCCCGTTCCAGCCAGGGCATCAGCCGGTCGAGCTCGGGCGGAAAGAGCTCCATCTCGAAGCTCCAGGGCGCTCCTTCCTCGAACACCGGACGCGCCCCTTCGCGTTCGTAGGGGCCGACCAGCAGGCCCTGCCGCTCCTGCCGCAGATAGGCGTGACACCAGGGATCGCGCACCACCGGCAGCTCACGCTCGAGACCGGCCAGGGCCGGCACCGCCTCGGTCACCACATATTGATGCAGCATGTCGACGATCGGCAGATCGAGCCCGTTCCAGGCGGCCAGCTGGCGGGCGTAGGAACCGGCGGCATTGACCAGATGCTCGCAGACGATGGTGCCCTTTTCGGTGGTCACCTCCCATTCCCCGGAGGACCGCTGGGCGATGCCCGTGACCCGGGTGCGGCGCAGGATCCGCGCCCCCTTCTCCCGCGCCGCCTCGGCCAGGGCGTTGGCGGCGCTCGACGGATCGACATGGCCGTCGGTCGGAGTCCAGAAGCCGAGTTTCACCTCGAAGATCTCGAGCAGGGGGTGGAGCTCGCGGATCTCCTGCGGTCCCACGAGATGGGCCTCGAAGCCGAGGTGGCGGGCCTGGCCGGCGAAACGGCGGAACCAGTCCACCTCCTCCTCGGTCAGTGCCAGCCGCAGGCTGCCGCATTCGTGCCAGCCGATGCCGCCGGGCCGTCGCCGCTGGAGCTCGCGGTAGAGGCCGATGCCGTAGGCGTGGATGCGGGCGACCGCCGGCGAGCCGACGAAATGGGCGCAGAGCCCCGCGGCGTGCCAGGTGGAGCCGGAAGTGAGCTCTCCCTTCTCGATCAGGACGGTGTCGGTCCATCCCTCTTCGGCGAGATGGTAGAGCGTGCTGATCCCCAGCATGCCACCGCCGATGATCGCGGTGCGGACGTGGACGGTCATCGACGGGCCTCCTCCCTGCTTTCTAGGCTCGGTCTTTCTCCGCCGGCGGCAGCCGGATCGGCAGGCGGCGGCGGATCTCCGCGTCGATCTCGGGTTCGATGTAGCGCGGCCGATGGCGCCGCAGAATGTCCTCGGTCAAAGCGATCGCCCGGTCCAGCACGGTGGTGGAACCGCGTTCGATCCATTCCCCGGGGCTCGAACGGTCGCCCACCACCGGATAGAGATAGCCGCGGCGCATCAGATCCAGGGTCTGGGGATGGCCGAGGTAGTGGCCCGGCCCGGCGGTGCAGACCTCGCGCACCACCTCGACCGACAGGCTGTCGGCATCGGTTTCGAGGCCGCGGAGGGTGCGCAGCACGGCACCGATGGCGTCGTTGTCGATGACCAGTCCCTCGAAGGAGAAGCCCAGGAGGCTCGCCCGCATGCCCGCCGCCTCGTAGAGGATGTTGGCACCGGTGTTGGCCACCAGCGCATGGTTGATGCCGATCTCGTAGCCGGCCTGCTGGTCGCAGATCTTGCTGTCGGTCATGCCCGAAGCGACGCCGGTGGGGATGTCGTAGAACCGGCCCATCCGGGCGCAGGCCGCCATCAGCAGCGCCTGCTCGCCGCTGCCCCCGGACATGGCGCCGGTACGCAGATCGGAGACGAAGGGCCAGGGCCCGAGCAGGGCGGGAGCGCCGGGTACCACGCAGTGGAGATAGACGAGACCGGCCAGCACCTCGGCCATCGTCTGGGCCACCGCGCCGGCGAGCGCCGCGGGACTGGTGGCACCGGCCTGACCGGCGGCGAGCAGGAGAACGGGCAGGCCCGCCCGTGCCGCCGCCTCCAGGCAACGGCAGGCGTCCTCGGCGAACCTCAGCGGCGGCACCACGAAACAGCAGGAGAGACTGACGAAGGGCCGGGCCCGGAACGCCGCCTCGGAGCCCGCCAGCAGATGCAGCATCGGCAGTGCCGCTGCGAGCTGGCGGGGATGGCCGAAGCTCACGCCCACGTGCTTGCGGGTGCCGGCGAGGCAGGCGTAGAGGGTGTTGATCTCCATCTCGAAGGGATCCTCGATGTCGCGGCAGACCAGCGGCCGCTGGAAGAGATGGAGATGTTCGAGCACGTCCACGATGCGGGCCGCATCGTGGAGATCGGCGAGGGTCGAATCCCGGTAGCGGCCGCTGCGGGCGTCGACGATGTGGACGGCGGCGCCGGCGGTACCGAAATGGACGCGTCGGCCCCGCGGGAGGACGTCCAGACCCGGATCCCGGGCGCAGAGGGTGAACGCGCGGGCGGCGGCGGCGATCACATCCTCGACGAGTGCCCGCGGAAAGCACAGCCGGCCGTCGGCGTTCAGCCGGGCGCCGCGGGCCGTGCACAGCTCGATGCAGGAGGGGATCGGATCGGCGAGCCCCACCGTCTCCAGGATCTCCAGTGCGGCGCCGTGGATGGCGTGGAGGTCGCCTTCGGTGAGGGGCGTGTACCGGCCGCCCTCGAGACCGGCGTGCACCGGCCGCTCCGTCGCCGGCGGGATCGCCGCGTGCGCCGCCCGACGGGCCGTCCTGCCGCCGCGGCGTCGGGTCACCGTCGCCTGGGTCATCGCCGCCTCCCTGCTCGCGCGACGGTCGAAAGGTGGCAGTAGCGGAACCCCGTTTCAAACGAGAGTTTTTCATCGTGAGATGAATCGAATTCATGTACGATCGCGGGAATGCTAAAGCGTTCTCGGCATCGACTCCTGAATGGAGCTCGGGACCGGATGCGGCGGCGCGATCTTCCCTCGTTTTCGGCGCTGCGGGCCTTCGAGGCGGCGGCGCGACGTCTGAGCTTCCGCCTCGCGGCGCGCGAGCTGGCGGTGACCGATTCCGCGGTCAGCCACCAGATCCGGGAACTCGAGCGCAGTCTCGGCACGGCGCTCTTCCGGCGGCTGGGACGGAGGGTCGAGCTCACCCCGGCCGGCGCTCTCTACTATCCCATCCTGCGCGAGGCCTTCGAACGCATGGCCCGGGGGACCGCCCTCGTGCGGCGCGCGGGATCCACCGGCGAACTCGTTCTCCAGGTCTATGTCACGGTAGCGGTGCGCTGGCTGCTGCCCCGGCTCTACCGGTTCCACGAACGGTATCCGGACATTCTGCTGCGCATCTCGACCAGCTACCGGGGCTGGGAATTCGACGCCGATTACGCCGACGTGGGTTTCGTCTACTGCCGTTCGCCGCTGGATGCGGGTCAGCATCACACGCCCCTCTTCCGGGTCCCGATCTTTCCGGTGGCGAGCCCCGGACTGGTCGCCGCGGGCCTCCGCGAACCCGCCGATCTCGCCGGCTTCCATCTGATCCGCGTGCCGCCGGCCCGCGACGAATGGAAGGCCTGGCTCGAGGCGGCGGGTCATCCGGAGCTCGAAGGGCTGCCGGGCCCCGCGTTCGACACCTATCTCCTGGCCTTCGAGGCGGCCTTGGCCGGACGCGGGGTGGCGATGGCGGCCGAGTTCATGATCCGCAGCGAACTCGAGAGCGGGCGGCTGGTCCGCCCCTTCGCCCTCGCCGTCGAGCAGCCCGGGAGCTGGTATCTGGTCTGCCGCAACGGCGACCGTCACGATCCCCGCATCGCCCGATTGCGTGAATGGCTGCTGCGCGAGGTGGCGGCCGATCCCTGTCTCGTCTCCCCCGCGGGCGGCGGTCGCTCGCCGCATCGTTAATCCTCGGTTAACCGCCGGCGCCTAGGCTCGGACCGGGCAGCAGGGAGTTCCCGCGATGAGCTTTTCGCCCCATCCGCCGGCGGTCGGCCCGGTGCCGCGGGCGCTCGCCGAACTCGGGCCGGAGGAGGTTCTCCTCGTCACCCTCGAGGAGGGCACCGAGGTGGCGGTGCGCAACGATCTCCGGCGGGTGACGACCTACGTGCTGATCGAACAGGGACGGTGGTTCGAACACGAATGGCCCCTGCTGCCGCGGATCGTGCAACCCGGCGACACGCTGTTCGACATCGGCGCCAATCACGGGGTCTACGCCCTCGCCCTGGCGCGCCGGGTCGGGCCGACCGGTCGCGTGGTGGCCTTCGAGCCCGGTGACGATCCGGCGTCGCTGCTGGCCCGTGCGGCCGAACTCGCGGGGCTTTCCTGGCTCGATTTGCGGCGGGTCGCGGTCGCCGAACGGGACGGCGCGCTGTCCCTCGCCGGCAGCGGCGAGGAAGCCCGGCTGGCGGGAGACGGCCGCGGCCGGCCGGTAGCCGCACGACGGCTCGACACGGTATGGCGGGAGCTGGGGAAACCCGATGTCGCCCTCCTCAAGATCGACGTCGAAGGGGCCGAGGAGCGGGTGTTCGCCGGCGCCCGGAACCTGCTGGCCGAGACTTCCCCGGTGGTGATGTTCGAAATCTCCGGCGATCCCGAACGGGCGGTCCTCCTGAGCCGGCTGCTGGCCGGTTTCGGGTTCGCCCCCTACCGGTATCTGCCGGCCTTCGATCTGCTGCTGCCCGCAGTTCCGGAACGCTGCCGCGAGTTCCAGCTCAATCTCCTCGCCCTCAAGCCCGATCGGGCGGCGACCCTGGCCGCCCGGGGGCTGCTGTGCCCGACGGCGGAACCGGAAGCCGGAGAGCCGGCCACCGATCCCGCCGAGACGGCCACATTGCTGCGGGACCGGGAAACACAGCCGGCCCGCGAGCGGCTCGCCCGGGCGAGGGCGACGCTGCGGTGGCTGGAGTCCGCACTCGCCGAGGAGGATACGCCGGCCCTCTATCCCGAGAGGGCCGTGGCCTACCGGCTCTGCGTGGCCCTCGGGGAGATGCGGCGGGCGGTGCACCACCTCGGTCTCGCCCGGCGCCGGCTGCGGCGCGAGGCCCCCCGCGGGGCGCCGCCGCTCGCCATGTCGCCCTGGCTCGACGGCATCGCACCCGGCGCCGAGGGCACGGCCTGGATGGAGATGGACGTCTTCGACCGCCTGCTCTGCGGTCACAACTGGTCGAGCCGCTTTCTGCCGGGCGAGATCCTGGGCCTGCTCGAGGAGCTCCGTTGCAACCCCTTCTTTCCCGAGCATCTGGAACGCCGGCGCCAGCTCCGCCGTACGATCCGCGGTCTCCAGCCCGCTCCGACGCCCGGCCCGGCCACCGTCCGTCTGCGTGTTCCGATGTCGGCGGCGTGAAGCGGAACGGGTTTCCGGTCGCCACCCCATCGTCGGGATCCCTCCTCGCTTGTACCCCCGGGCCGCCAGATCTAAGTTCCCCATCGACCGGAAGGGCAGACGGGATCGACGGAAGGACCGCCAGTTGGACAGCGACACACGCGCGCTCAAGGTCGTCGGGCTCTTCGCCGGCGTCGGCGGCTTCGAGGTCGGTTTCGCATCGGCGGGACACCGCACAATCCTCCTGTCGGAGATCTGGGAACCCGCCGTCGCGGTGCTGCGCGAGCGCTTCCCGGGAGTGCCGGTCCACGAGGATGTGCGGACCTTGCACGATCTGCCGGCCGACACCGAAGTGTTGGCCGCCGGCTTTCCCTGTCAGGATCTGAGCCAGGCGGGAAAAACCGCCGGCATTTCCGGTTCCCGGTCGAGCCTGGTGGACGAAGTCTTTCGCCTGCTGCATCGCCGACGCGTTCCCTGGGTCGTCCTCGAGAATGTCTCCTTCATGTTGCAGCTCGGCCGTGGTCGGGCGATGAGCTACGTGCTCGATCGGCTGGAGGAGCTGGGTTATCGCTGGGCGTATCGGGTGGTCAGCTCGCTGGCGTTTCTTCCGCAGCGGCGGGAACGCGTGTTCATCTTGGCCAGCACGGAAGAAGACCCGGCCTCGGTGCTGCTCGGCGAAGACGTGACACCGCACATTCCCGACACGGATCTGGATCGCCGTGCGCACGGCTTCTACTGGACGGAAGGGATACGCGGGCTCGGCTGGGCCGTGGACGCGATCCCGACACTGAAGAACGGCTCTACCATCGGGATTCCTTCGCCTCCCGCGATTCTCCTGCCGGACGGAAAGGTCGTGAAGCCGGACATTCGTGATGCCGAGCGACTGCAGGGCTTTCGCGAGGATTGGACGGCGCCCGCCGTATCCGTCGCCCGTCCATCGCTCCGCTGGTCGTTGATGGGCAATGCCGTGACCGTTCCGGTGGCGGCATGGCTGGGTAGGCGGCTCGCATGTCCCGCCGGTTACGACCGAGGCAGGGATCGCCTGCCCATTTTCGGGCCGCCGTGGCCACCGGCCGCCCGCTTCGACGGCGTAAGAAGGATCGAAGTGGGTGTCGGCGCGTTTCCGGTATGGCACGGGAGGCCGCCGTTGCACGAGTACCTTCGCTATCCGGGAATCCCGCTTTCGAGACGCGCCACGGCGGGATTCCTGTCACGCACGGCCCGCAGCTCTCTGCGTTTCCCTCCCGGCTTCCTGGAGCGTGTCCGGGCGCATCTCGAGCGCATGTCGGACGGCGAACCGGCGGCGCGCGAACTCGTATCGGCGAAGTGACGAGCAAACGACCCGCGGCCGGCTCGCCGCAGCGCAGTGCGCTGATGAAGCGTGTCCGGCAGCGCAAGACCGATCTGGAAGAACGGGTTGCGCGCGCCTTGCGACAGCTCGGGCGCGGCTACAGGAGAAACGTGTCCTCTCTGCCCGGGAGCCCCGATTTCGCCAATCGCTCTCGGGGATGGGCGCTTTTCGTGAACGGCTGTTTCTGGCACCATCACAGGAACTGTCCACTGGCGACGGTTCCCGCGGCCAACCGTGAGTTCTGGATGCGGAAGTTCCGGGACAACAGGAACCGGGACGCGCGAAAGCTCCGCGAGCTCAGGCGCCTCGGGCTGCGGGTCGGTATCCTCTGGCAATGTCAGGTGGAGAACCCGGCGCTTCTCGAAGCGAAGTTGCGGCGCTTTTTCGGCGGGCGCACGCGAACATCCTTTCCTCGGCGGCGATAGACGACCCCAGACGGACATCGCACCAGCGGTGACGCCGGCAGCGATCTCACTCGTCCCACTCGATCCTCGGCTTGTTCCGACGATCGTAGGTTGCAACGATGTCCTGCAGGACCTGCGCCAGGGTCCGAATGTTCCGCTGGGGCCGGCCGTGCTTCGGCACCTTGTCGCGGACGTCCAGACATGTGAGCTCGCCGAGCCGTTCGGGCGCCGTTTCGTACAGCATGAGAAAGATTCGCTCGAACAGCTCGGGCAAGTCGTTGGGGTGCTCGCGGCCCGCGCGAAACCGGAAGATTTCGATGGCTTTGGCGAGGCTCGACTTGCGCTCGGGGGTACCGTCGTCGCAGGCGTCGCTCGGAAGGAACACGAGGGCGACCAGCACCGCGTAGGGCTGTCGGCGATGATAGTCCATGGCCTCTGCGCGGAGCTCGTTGTCGATGCGCGTGTAATTCTTCGTGTATCGCTCGGTTCGCGGATCGACGAAGTTCAGGGTCTTGATGGAAACGCCGAGCCCGAGGCCGAGCTCTGGAGTGCTGTAATTCACGTCGAGTTTCTTGAAGCCGCGAGCGGTCCTTGCTCTCGATTCCTGCCCACGACCTTCGGGAGAAGGCAAGATTCCCGGGAACTCCGCGCGCAAGCCGTCGGCGACGAGCTGCGCCAATTCGCGGGAAAGACGCTCGGCGTAATTCTTCTTCGCTGCGCGGTCCGCGCGCGCCACACGATCACGGTCGCCGGCGTTTTCCAGTTGCCGGCGTATGGAATTGGCCGGCTCTCGGCCCATGGACCTCGCTCCGAGCGGCTCCGATGCGGTCTATCAGCATACCCGCGTAGCTCCCCTTTCGAGGGCGGTAAAGGGAAACCGGACGGGGACGTGCCACCTGCCGTTGGCGCCGGCGCGAGCTGTCGCATCATGCCGGCCACCGGTCCCCGCCGGCAGGCAGACGGTTGATCCGCGGCCGCGCCTCCGCCAAACTCCGGCCAAGATGGCATCGGGCCCGTCGCACGGGCGGGAAAACGAAGAGGGAGTGGGGCGATGACCGAAAACGCGGAACATCGGGATCGGCGGGGCGGGCTTCTGCTGCCGCGGCGCCGTTTCCTCGGCAGCACGGCGCTCCTGGGCGCATCGGCGGCGCTGGCTCCCGGACTGCTGCGGCCGGTGCGGGCGCAGGGACCGCAGCGCGGCGGGCAGCTCAAGCTGGGCATGGACGGAGCGGCCGCCACCGACAGCCTCGATCCGGCGACCTACACCGCCACCTACATGCAGGTGGTCGGCTATCAGTGGGGCAACTGTCTGGTCGAGCTGGACGAGAAGGTGCGGCCGGTTCCCGAGCTCGCGGAAAGCTGGGAAGCGAGCGCCGACGCCTCGGTCTGGGTGTTCAAGCTGCGCAAGGGCGTCACCTTCCACAACGGCAAGGAGATGACCGCGGCCGACGTGGTCTATTCCGTCAACCATCACCGCGGGCCGGAATCGAAATCGGGCGCCAAAGGCTATCTGGAGGTCATCAAGGACGTCCGGGCGACCGGCGAGTACGAGGTCACCTTCGACCTCGAGACGCCGAGCGCCGATCTGCCCTACGTGCTGTCGGACTACCATGTGCTGATCGTCCCCGAGGGCAGCGACTTCACCAAGCCGATCGGCACCGGTCCCTACGTCATCGAGAGCTTCGAGCCGGGCGTGCGGACGCTGGCCAGGCGCAACCCGGACTACTGGAAGGAAGGACGTGGCTGGGTCGATTCGGTCGAAACCCTGGCCCTCAACGATCTCACCGCCCGGACCAGCGCCCTGCAGACGGGGGCGGTGCATTTCATCAACCGGCTCGATCCCAAGACCGTGAACCTGCTCGAGCGGGCGCCGGGTGTGCTGGTCATCGACGTGCCCAGCGCCGGGCACTACACTTTCGTGATGCGTGCCGACACGCCGCCCTTCGACAACAATCACCTGCGGCTCGCCCTCAAATGGGGGATCGACCGCGAGGAGCTGGTCGACAAGATCCTGCGCGGCTACGGGCGGGTGGGCAACGACCATCCGATCCCCGACTTCGATCCCTTCTTCAACCGCGAACTGCCGCAGCGCGGCTACGATCCCGACAAGGCCAAGTTCCATTTCGGGAAGTCGGGCCACGACGGGCCGATCCGGCTCCACATCGCCGATGCCGCTTTCACCGGCGCGGTCGACGCGGCTCAGCTCTACGCCCAGCATCTGGCCAAGGCCGGCATCGAGCTCGAGGTGGTGCGCGAGCCCAACGACGGCTATTGGTCGAACGTCTGGATGAAGAAGCCCTTCGTCGGCTCCTACTGGGGCGGCCGGCCGACCGCCGATCTCATGTTCTCGGTGGCCTACAAGTCGGACGCACCCTGGAACGAGAGCTTCTGGAAGCGTCCCGAGTTCGACAAGCTGCTGATCGAGGCCCGGGCCGAGCTCGACGTGGAGAAACGCCGTCAGCTCTACTGGGAAATGCAGAAGATGGTCTGGGAGGACGGCGGCGAAATCATCCCCATGTTCAACAACTATCTGTTCGGCAGCCGCGACAACATCGACGGCTTCGTACCGGTACCGGTGCTGACTGGGCTCAGAGTTTCGGAGCAGCTCTACTTCACCGACCTCTGAGCCGATGCATCCACTTCTCAGGCTCGTCGCCCAGCGCCTCGTGCTGGGCGCGGGCACCCTCTTGGTCGTCTCGGCCCTGATCTTCGCCGGCACCGAGATCCTCCCCGGCGACGTGGCCCAGGCGATCCTCGGTCAGACGGCGACTCCCGAGGCGGTGGCCGCCATCCGCGAGGACCTGGGACTCGATCGGCCGGCCTGGGTCCGCTATCTCGACTGGCTCGCGGGCTTCCTGCGCGGCGATCTCGGCACTTCGCTGGCCAACCGGGTGCCGATCAGCGAAATGATCGCCGGCCGGCTCGAAAACACCCTGTTCCTGGCCGGCGTGGCGGCAGCCATCGCCGTCCCGGTGGCCATCACCCTCGGGGTGATCGCTGCCCGCTTCCGCGAGACCTGGCTCGACAAGACGATCTCGATCGTCACCCTGTCGGCGATCTCCATGCCCGAATTCTTCATCGGCTACATCCTGATCTTCGTCTTCGCGGTGAAACTGTTCTGGGTACCCTCCATCGCCAGCGTTTTCCCGGGCATGGACTTCCTCGATCGTCTCTACGCCGTCTCCCTGCCGGTGGCGACCCTGTCGCTGGTGGTGATCGCCCACATGATGCGGATGACCCGGGCCGCCATCGTCAACGTCATGGCCAGCCCCTACATCGAGACCGCCGAACTCAAGGGGCTGACCCGCTCGCGCATCACCCTGCATCATGCGCTGCCCAACGCGCTGTCGCCGATCATCAACGTGGTGGTGATCAATCTCGCCTATCTCGTGGTCGGCGTCGTCGTGGTCGAGGTGGTGTTCGTCTATCCGGGGATGGGCCAGCTCATGGTCGATGCGGTGGCCAAGCGGGACGTGCCGGTGGTCCAGGCGACCGGCATCATCTTCGCCGCCACCTACGTGCTGCTCAATCTGACCGCCGACGTGCTGGCGATCCTCGCCAATCCGCGCATCCGGCACGCGAGATAGGCGATGCGACCGCGCGCCAGCGTCCTCGTCGGTTTCGCCATCATCGCCGTCTACGCGGCGGCGGCGCTCCTGGGCCCGCTGCTCTCCCCTTACGGCGAGGCGGAGGTCGTGGGCGACGTCTGGGAGCCCTTCTCCGCCGCCCATCCGCTGGGAACCGACAATCTCGGCCGCGACATGCTGAGCCGCCTGCTGTGGGGAGCCTCGCGGACCATCGGCGTCGCCCTCGCGGCCACCCTGCTGGCCTTCGGGATCGGAATGACGCTGGGCTATCTGGCGGCGGTGGTCGGGGGCTGGGTGGACATGATCCTGAGCCGCGGCATCGACACGCTGATGGCCATTCCGACCCTGATCTTCGCCCTCGTCGTGCTGGCGGTGCTGCCGCCTTCGGTGGTGATTCTGATCCTGGTCATCGCCGTCCTCGATTCCACCCGCGTGTTCCGGCTCGCCCGGGCGGTGGCGATGGACGTGGTGGTGATGGATTTCGTCGAGGTGGCGCGGCTGCGGGGCGAGAGGCTCGGCTGGATCGTCTTCCGGGAGGTGCTGCCCAACACCCTGCCGCCGCTGATCGCCGAATTCGGGCTGCGGTTCTGCTTCGCCTTCCTGTTCCTGAGCTCGCTGTCCTTCCTCGGTCTCGGCATCCAGCCGCCCGCCGCCGACTGGGGCGGGATGGTGCGCGACAACGCCAACGCCATCAGCTTCGGCCTGCCGATCCCGCTCATTCCGGCGGCGGCGATCGCCATCCTGACGATCGGCGTCAACCTGGTGGTGGACTGGCAACTCGAACGCTCCTCGGGGGCGCGACGCGGAGTCCGACCGTGACCCTGCTGCTCGAAATCCGTGATCTGCACATCGAGGCCCTCGGCGAGGAGGGGAACTGGCAGGAAATCGTCAAGGGTGTCTCCCTCGAACTCGAGCCCGCCCGGGTGCTGGGCCTGATCGGCGAATCCGGGGCCGGCAAATCGACCATCGGCCTCGCGGCCCTGGGCTACGCCCGGCACGGCTGCCGCCTGGCCCGCGGTTCGATCCGCCTCCAGGGCGAGGAGCTGTTCGGCGCCACCCCCGAGAAGCTCCGCCACATCCGCGGGGTGCGCGTCTGCTACGTGGCGCAGTCGGCGGCCGCCGCCTTCAATCCCGCCCATCGTCTCGAGGATCAGGTGATCGAGGCGGCGGTGCAGCACGGTATCATGACGCCGGACGAGGCCCGGGCCGAGGCCCGCCGTCTCTACACCAAGCTCAGGCTGCCGAAGCCCGAACTGTTCGGCCGCCGCTATCCCCATCAGGTTTCCGGGGGCCAGCTCCAGCGGGCGATGACGGTGATGGCGATGGTGCCGCGTCCCGATCTCATCGTTTTCGACGAGCCCACCACCGCCCTCGACGTGACCACCCAGATCGAGGTCCTGGCGGCGATCAAGGAGGCCATCGCCGACGAGGGCATGGCCGCCGTCTACATCACCCACGATCTGGCGCTGGTTGCGCAGATGGCACATCGGATCATGGTCCTGCGCGACGGGCTCACGGTGGAGGTGGGGCCGACCGAGCAGATTCTGGAGGCGCCGCGCGAAGCGTACACCCGCGCCCTGGTCAACGTCCGCCGGGTGCAGAAGCCCGAAAAACCGCGCAGCGGTGCCGCGCCGCTTTTGGAGGTCCGTGCGGTGGATGCCGCCTACGGGACGGTGCCGGTGCTGTTCGACGTCTCGGTCGCTCTCGAAGCCGGTCGGACGGTGGCGGTGGTGGGCGAATCCGGCTCGGGCAAATCGACCCTCGCGCGGGTGATCACGGGGCTGCTGCCACCCCGCTCGGGAGAGGTGCGCCTCGACGGACGGCCGCTGCCCTCCTCTCTCGGGGACCGGAGCAAGGACCAGCTCCGCCGCATCCAGCTCGTCTATCAGATGCCCGACGTGGCTCTGAACCCGCGGCAGAAGGTGGAGGAGATCGTCGGCCGGGTCCTGTCCTTCTACTTCGGCATCGAGGGGGCCGAGCGAAGGCGGGAGGTGGCCCGTCTATTGGAGGAGGTGGAGCTGCCGGCGGTTTTCGTCGACCGCTATCCGGGCGAGCTCTCTGGGGGGCAGAAGCAACGCATCTGCATCGCCCGGGCCCTGGCCGCGCGGCCCGAGGTGATCATCTGCGACGAGGTCACGAGCGCCCTCGACGTGCAGGTGGCGGACGCGGTGCTGCGGCTGCTGCTGCGCCTCCAGGAGGAAACCGGCATCGCCTATCTGTTCATCACCCACGATCTCGCCACCGTGAAGGCGATCGCCGACGACATCGTCGTCATGCTGGAAGGTCGGGTGGTGGAGCAGGGGCCGAAGTCGGAAATCCTGACTCCGCCCCACCATCCCTACACCGATCTCCTGCTCTCCTCGGTTCCGGAGATGGAGGTGGGCTGGCTGGATCGGGTGCTACGCGAGCGGGCCGAAAGGAAGGCACGCGGCGAAACGGTGATGGAAGCCGCCGACCGCTAGGCGGCGGGGCCACGGACGGGGCCGAGCATCCGGCGCAGGGTACCGTCGCGGTCGAGGAGATGGTGTTTGAGAACGCCACCCACATGGAGCGCCAGCAGCAACAGGAAGAGCGGCTGCGCGAGGAATTCGTGGAGTTCGCCCCAGAACTCGCCGCTTTCCGTTTCACCGTATGCGTCCTCGTATTCTTCCTCTTCTTCGTACCAGCCGTAACGGGTCGGGGCTTCGCCGAAGATGTCGGGCTGGACCCGCGGGTCTCCGGTGACCAGTTCGAGCCCGAAGAAGCCGAGCGGCCGCCCTTCGCCGAGCACGCTTCCGACGCCGCTCGCGACCACCAGCAGAACGAGCAGCATCAGCGCCAGATGGACGCCTCGTGCGAGGCCGCGTTCCAGCGGTGAATTCGACAGCGATCGCGGCTTGGGATTGGCGAGCCTCCAGAAGATCCAGAACAGGATCAGCGCGCCGGTGAGCAGCCCCAGGGAGACGTGGAGCGTGTAGATCTCCGGGTTTTCTTCCTCGCCGAGCAGGCCGAGGGCGAAATTGCCGATCATGAGGACGGCCACCGACCAGTGCAGGATCCTGGTGACCAGGCCATAGGTCTCCGATGTGTCCCGAAGTGCGCTCATCGTCGGGTTCTCTCTCGCAGCTCGGCTTCGCAGCTTCGAAAAGGGAAGGGGAGGAAAGACGGGGTGGGGACGGAGCCGGAGCTCCGTCCCGGATGCCCCGCCGCAGGGATCAGTCGTCGTCCCAGTAGCGTCCCGACTTCGGACGCATCTTCGTCATCCGGCGGACTTCCGCGGGATCGATGACGCCGTCACCGTTGCGGTCCAGGCGCCAGAACGTCCGATCCACCTTCGCGCCGTACTCTTCCTTGGTGATCCGGCCATCGGCATCGGTGTCGTGCATCTGGAAGCGTCGCACCATCATCGGCCGTGCGTAATCCAGCCAGAGCCGTTCGTACTCCTGGACGGTGAGCTGGCCGTCGCCATCGGTGTCGTACTTCTCCAGCTCCTGGCTGCGGGCCCGAAGAGCCTCCTCGCGGGTGACCCTGCCGTCGCCGTCGAGATCGAGCTTCTGCAGCATGACGGCGGGTCCCCGCCCCATCGGGGCGCCCATCATCATACCCGGGCCGTAGTACTCGTAATGGTCGTCTTCATCGGGGCTCGCATAGGCGGCACCGAGGATGGCCCCCCCGAGAATCAGGGCGGCGGTGGTGCCGGCGAGGGTCCGTTTGTGCCAGGTCTTCATCTTCCGATCTCCTTTCGTCGGGTTCCGCACACCCTCGATATGGGGAGGATCGGTCGCACAACTATCGCGCCCGGCGGGTCGAATGGTAACCGATCGTCGGCACGCTGGCCTTTGCGACAATCCGTGACAATTTCCCTGTCCGCGCACGCCCTCCCGGACGTGGTATGGGCGCTCTCGACGATGGATGGACCCGGGCGATGGAGCAGACACCCCACCTTCTCGTGGTCGACGATCACCGCGAGATCCGCGACGCGCTCAGCAAATACCTCGCGCGCCACGGCTACCGCGTGTCGGTGGCCGCCGATGCGCGGGAGGCACGACGGGTTCTCGCCGGACATGCCATCGATCTGCTGATCCTCGACATCATGATGCCCGGTGAGGACGGTCTTTCCCTCTGTCGCGACCTGCGTGCGCGGAGCGCGATCCCGATCATCCTCCTCACCGCCATGGCCGAGGAGACCGACCGGATCGTCGGGCTCGAGATCGGTGCCGACGACTACGTGACCAAGCCCTTCAATCCGCGCGAACTCCTGGCCCGGATCAAGGCGGTGCTGCGGCGCGCAAACAGCCTGCCGCCGGCACAGGAACGCATCGCGCGCGACCGCCTGCGGTTCGGCGAATGGATCTTCGATCCCGCCCGTCGCGAACTGCTCCGCGACGACGGGGTCGCGGTGCCGCTGAGCACCGCCGAGTACCAGCTCCTTCTCGCCTTCGTCCGGCATCCGGGCATGGTGCTGACCCGCGACCAGCTCCTCGATCTCGCCCGCGGTCGCGAAGCGCAGCTTTTCGACCGTTCGATCGACAACCTCGTGAGTCGTCTTCGGAAGAAGATCGAGAAGGACCCGAAGCGGCCGCGATACATCAAGACCCACTGGGGCGGGGGTTACAGTTTCGCGGCCGAGGTGGAACGCGCATGAGCCGTCTCTGGCCCCGGACCCTCGCCGGGCAGCTCGTGCTGCTGCTGCTGCTCGCTCTGTTCGGTGCCCAGCTCCTGAGCTTCGTCATCTTCGCCGACGAGCGCAGGCTGGCCCTGCTGGCCGCCGGTCGCGAACAGGTGATCGCCCGCACCGCGGCACTCGTTCGGTTGCTCCGGGAGACACCTCCCGAACTGCACGATCGGATCGTGCGTGCCGCCAGCAGCGACCGGCTGCGGTTCACCATCGGCGAGGACAGCCTGATCGAGGTGAGCGATCCGCGCCATCGCGACAATCCCGTCACCCGCCGGCTGGCCAGGCTTCTGGAGCACCGTCTCGGGCCGGAGGAACCGGCTCCGCGCATCCTCGCCGACACCGAGGAGGGCACGCGGCTCGCCCTGTGGCGCGAGCGCTGGCGGGACATGTTCCGCCGGGACGAAGAGAACGACGACGATGACGAGGAGGACGACGACCACGAGGATGACGAGGACGACCACGATCATCGTGGCGAGATGAAGGAGCTGATGCGGCTGATGGGACCACATCCGGCGGCCCGGGGTCCCGGTGGGCGGAGTCTGGTTCTCTCGGTGCGGCTCGGACCGGAACGCTGGCTCAACGCGGAGACCGTGATCCCCGCGCCGGCCCTGGCCTGGGCGGCTCCCTCGCTGCTCGCTTCGCTGTTCGCCGCCCTGGCGATCTCCCTGATCACCGTGCTGGTGCTGCGGCGCATGACGCGGCCGCTCCAGGGGCTCGCCCGGGCCGCCGACGCCTTCGGTCGCGGTCTCGAGGTGGCGCCGCTCGCGGAGAGGGGGCCCGAGGAAATCCGGCACACGGTCCGTGCCTTCAACCTGATGCAGGCCCGGCTCAAACGTTTCGTCGAGGATCGGACCCGGATGCTGGCGGCGATCGGGCACGATCTCCGGACCCCGATCACTTCCCTGCGCATCCGGGCCGAGTTCGTCGAGGACGAGGAGACCCGGGCCAAGATCGTCGAGACTCTCGACGAGATGCAGCGGATGATCGAGGCGGCACTGTCCTTTCTCAGGGAGGAGGCGGCGACCGAACCGGCGCGGACCGTCGATCTCGCGGCTCTCGTCGAAAGCCTCGTCGCCGACTGCACCGATCTCGGCTGGAAGGTGCAGTTCGCGGCCACCGCCCGCCCGGTACTGCGCTGTCGTCCCGATTCCCTGCGGCGGGCGCTGAGGAACCTGATCGAGAACGCGGTGCGCTACGGCGAGCGGGCGAAGGTGACCCTGGAACACGACCATAGGACGGTACGGATCGTGGTGGAGGACGAGGGGCCGGGGATTCCGCCGGAGATGATGGAACGCGCCTTCGAGCCCTTCTTCCGTCTCGAGGGCAGCCGTTCGCGGGAGACCGGCGGGATCGGACTCGGGCTCGCCATCGCCCGGACCATCGCCCGCAGCCACGGCGGGGACCTGCGTCTCGCCAACCGGGCCGAGGGCGGTCTCCGCGCCGAACTCCTCCTGCCGGCCTGAAAGCGAAGGCCCGTCAGTACCAGATTCCGGGCCAGCGATAGCGTGGCGGACCGAAGGCGGCGGCGAAACGATCCGGCAGCCGCACCCGCGGCGGCAGGCTGATCCGCTGCGCGATTTCGGGACGGGCCTCGTAGAGGGAGAGGAGGCGTCGGATGCGTTCCTCGGTGGGCGGATGGGTGCGCAGCAGGGAGGGTTCGGGGATGCGCCGGCCGGGAAACAGGATTTCCTCCCAGAACCGGCCCTGGTAACGTTCCAGCTTGCCGAGGGCGCTGGCGAGGCCCGCCGGATCGCCGGTGATCCCGGCGGCGTCGAGATCGGCATCGAACTCCCGGGCACGCGACAGGGCAAGCTGCAGCAGGGCCATGATGGTCGGAGCGAAGATCAACAGGATCACCGCCAACCAGGGCACCCCCACCCGCCCGACGAGGAGCAGCGGCAGATTGAGGATCATCAGGAGCTGGCCGAAGTAGGAGAGGAGGCTCGTGAAGCGGCTCATGGTGTCGGCGAGCTGCATGATCCAGAGATCGTTGTTGCGGATATGGCTGATCTCGTGCGCCAGGACACCGGCGAGCTCCCGCATGTTCAGGCTGCGCAGGAGGCCGTCGGTGACCGCGATCGCCGCGTCGTCCCGCCTGCCGACGGCGAAGGCGTTGAGAACCGGGCTGGCGATCCAGTAGAGACGCGGTACCTCCGGCAACTCGGCGCGTCTGGCGAGGGTCACCAGCAGCTCGTGGAGTTCCGGAGCATCGCGAGGATGCAGGAGCACCGCCCGATACATCCGCATCACCCATTCGGGCGCGATGTTGGGCGAAAAGGCGAAGGCGAGGCCACCGCCCAAAAGCGCCCAGACCACGCCCTCGCCGCCCCACAAGCTGTAGGCGCAGATGCCGAGGATGGCGACCATACCGAAAATCAGCAGCACCGAATGCAGAATGTTGCGCAGCTTGTGGCGCCGGCGCTGCTCTTCGCTCACATAGAGGGCAATGGGAGGCAGTCGCATCTCTCCGGGGGCTTGCGAGCGGCGGGTCTCGAAACCCATCATGTAACCCGAGGGAGCCGCCCTGCAAGCGTTGCGAGGAGCAGACCGATGAGCCCGCTTCGATCCGAGACACCGGCGCGGATGAAGGTCGTCGAGGACGACATCACGCAGCTCGATGTCGATGCCATCGTCAACGCCGCCAACACCCGTCTGACGCCGGGCGGCGGCGTCTCCGGTGCCATCCATCGCGCCGCCGGCCCCGAACTGTGGGAGGAATGCCGGAAGGTCGGGCCCTGTCCCACCGGCGACGCCCGGATCACCGGCGGCCACCGGCTGCGCGCCCGCCATGTGATCCACACGGTGGGCCCGCGATGGCACGGCGGCGCCTCGGGCGAGGACGCGCTTCTCGCCTCGGCCTACCGTCGGTCCCTGGAGCTCGCCCGCGACCATGGCCTGAAGTCGGTCGCCTTCCCCGCCATTTCCACCGGCATCTACGGGTTCCCGCCGGAGCGGGCGGCGGCGATCGCGGTCCGGACGGTGGCCGCCTTCCTGGAGAAGAACCCGCTTCCCGGAACCGTGATATTCTGCTGTTTCGGCCGGGATTCCGCCGAACTTCACCGCCGGGCGATGGCGGCGCTGGAGGCGGACAGCCGGAAGGCGGAGTGACCTCCTAGCCGCCGGGGACCGGGAGCGGGCGGCCGCGGGCCGCCCGCCCGGCCCGTCGGGCCCGCCGGGTCAGCGCCTCGAGATAGAGGGTCTCCAGCCGCTCGACCTGGCGATCCCAGGTGAACCGTTCCCGGACCCGAGCATGCCCCGCCTCCCCGAGGCGCTGCCGCAGTCCGCCGTCCGCCAGCAGCCGGGCGAGGGCGGCGGCCAGAGCCTCGCCGTCCCCGCGCGGAACGAGCATTCCGGTTTCGCCCGGGACGACGGTTTCGGGAAACGCACCCGCCTCGCTCGCCACCACCGGCAGGCCGGCGGCCATCGCCTCGATCACCGGGATACCGAAGGGCTCGTGCCACAGCGAGGGCATGGCGAGCACGCCGGCATCGGCGAGCAGGGCCGGCAGCCGCAGGTTGTCGACCGGTCCGAGAAAGCGGATCCGCCCGCCCAGGGGCGCCGCCAGCCGCCGCAGCTCGGCGGCGTAGCCCGCCGGTCGGGCGAGATGGGACGCGAGCGGCACGAGCAGGGGATCGCTGCGCCAGGGATCGACGAACTCCGGCGGCGACGGATCCGTCGGTCCCACCAGATCGAGCGTGGCATCCGGGAACTCGCCGGCGATTCTGGCGAAGGCCGCGAGCAGGAGATGCACGCCCTTTTCGGGAGCGAGCCGGCCGACGAAGAGGATCCGCCGGCTCGCCGCGGGGCGCGCGCGGTTGCCGAGGAAGCGGGCATCGACACCATTGTGCAGGACGTGAACGGGCGGCAGACCCCCCCCGAGACGGCGCCGTGTCCGCTGCGCGACATAGTCGCTGCAGGCCAGCGCGAAATCCGTCGCCCGGAGGCATCGGCGTCCCCAGCCGGGCGCGAAGTCGGCGAGGGCGTGGTCGTGGATGTGGAGGCCGAGGACCACCTCGGGCAGGAGACGGCGGAGCAGCGGCGCCAGCCCGGCGAGGCTGTGCAGATGCACGATATCGACCTTCTCGCGCCGCAGCCGGCGGGCGAGCCCGACCGCGAAGGGCAGATAGTAGGTCGGCCAGGTGCGGGCCGGTCGGCCGCGCGGCGTCAGCGAGAGCCGGTCGAGGAGCATCAACCCGTTGAGAAGCCGGTCGAGACGGACCGGAAGATGGTGCAGGGTGAACCCGTCGAGCCGGCGGGTCCCCGACCATTTCCCGATCTCGCGCACCCAGCCCGAAACCTCGTGGCGTGCGGCGAGACGTCGGCTGCATTCGTAGAGGACGATGGAAATGGCGTCGGAAATCCGGTCCGCCTGCTCGATCCGTGCATGCGGGTAGATCTGGGCGATGCGCATTCTGTCGGGCATGGTCTCCGACCGCCGATCTCGAGGACTGGGGCGCAGGGGTTCGGGACGGGCGAAGTGAGAACGAGGAGGCGTTCCTACTCTCTTGCCGGTTCCCGTTGCGCGGGTTTCTCTCCCATCACCGATCTGCACCCGGCGGGAAGGCGCCGCCACTGCAACGGCCCTGCCCGGGTGAAAATGCCGCAGCCCGAGCCCGGCGCGACGCCGCGCCGTGGCGGACACGCGATCCCTGGCGGGCACGAACGGTGGTGGGCGCTGCTGGGTTCGAACCAGCGACCCCCGCCGTGTGAAGACGGTGCTCTACCGCTGAGCTAAGCGCCCTTTCCCTCGGGCTCGTACGGTTCCCCGCGGGTCCTGTCAAGCGGACGCTCCCGATCCCCGACCGCATCCTCCGCCGCCAGCAGCGACGGCAGAGCGGCGAGATCGTCGATCACCCGATCGGCGCCGAGCCGGTCCGCCGGATCGGGGCCGTAGCCGTGGCGCACGAGAATGCAGGGAAGCCCCAGGGCGCGCGCCGCGAGCAGGTCGTTGCGGGAATCGCCGACCATGATCGCCCGATCCGGCGCCGCATCGAGTTCGGCCAGAACCGCCGCCGGATGGGCGGGATCGGGCTTGCGCCGGATCGCACGGTCGCCGCCGACGACACTGGCGAAATAGGGCGCGAGGCCGAGCGCTTCCAGGAGCTGCTCGCTGGCCGTCTGCGGCTTGTTGGTGCAGACCCCGAGTTTCACGCCCTCTCCGCGCAGCCACTCGAGACAGTCGAAGACACCGGGGAAGACCGTACTGTAGCGGCAGGGGTGACGCTCGTAGAGGGCCAGGAAGCGGCGGTACAGAGCTTCGATCTCCGCATCCTCCGCGGTCGGGCGGCCGGCGTCGGCGAGCGCCCGCACGAGCAGCATGCGTGCCCCGTCGCCGATCATCCGGCGGACCCGTTCGCGTGCCGGTACCGGAACGCCGATCTCGGTCAGAAGCTCGGCCAGCACCGCATGAATGTCCGGCAGGGTCTCCACCAGGGTGCCGTCGAGATCGAAAAGGGCGGCACGGGGGCGGAGGTTCATGGAGGGTTTCCCGATGTTGTGAGCTCGCCGAACTTTGCTACAGTTCGCCCGCAAGTCCAGTGCCGACCGTGCCCGGCCCCCGTACGGAGTCCGCGATCCGCATGTCCGCTCTCGCCATCGCCGTTCTCGCCGCCGGCCGCGGCACCCGCATGCGCAACGGTCTCGCCAAGGTTCTCCACCCCTTGGGCGGCCGTCCTCTGCTGGCGCATGTGCTGGCCACGGCGCGGCGGCTGGAGCCGGAGGCCTTGGCGGTGGTCCTCGATCCCCGCGCCCAGGAGGTCGCCGCACGGGTGGGCGAAATGGACCCCGATGCCCGGATCGTCTGGCAGGATCCGCCGCGCGGTACGGGTGATGCCGTCCGGCTGGCCCTGACGGCGCTCCCCGGGGCGGAGCGTCTGCTCGTTCTCTACGGCGACACGCCGCTGCTGCGGCCGGAGACCCTCCGGGAGCTGACCGCCCGTCATGCCGGGAGCGGGGCCGCGGCCAGCGTGCTGGCCTTCCGCCCGGAGCGCCGCGCCGGTTACGGACGGCTGCGGCTCGACGGCGACGGCCGGCTGCTGGAGATCGTCGAGGAGCGCCACGCCGATCCCGCACTGCTGGCCGGAGCACCGTGCAATTCCGGTGTCATGCTGCTGGAGGCGGGAGTGGTGCGCGATCTCCTGCCGCGCCTGCCCCTGCGACCGGAAAAGGAGGAATACTATCTGACCGACCTGATCGGCGGGCTCACCGCCGGAGGGCATTTCTGTGCGGTGGTGGAGGCGGATCCCGAGGAGGCGCTCGGAATCAACAGCCAGCGGGAGCTGGCCTTCCTCGAGGCGGTCTTCCAGCGCCGGCGGCGCGAGGCGATGCTCGATTCCGGGGTCGTCATGCCGGCGCCGGAAACCGTGTTTCTCGCCTTCGACACCGAGATCGCGCCGGGGGCCGTGATCGAGCCCCATGTCGTGTTCGGCCCCGGCGTGCGGGTGGCCGAGGGGGCGGTGGTGCGCAGCTTCAGCCATCTCGAGGGCGCGACGGTGGAGGCCGGGGCGGTGGTCGGGCCGTTCGCCCGGCTGCGTCCGGGCAGCCGGATCGGTGCCGGCGCCCGCGTCGGCAATTTCGTCGAGACCAAGAACCTGGCTCTCGGGGCTGGCGCGAAGGCCAATCATCTGGCCTACTTGGGCGACGCCGAGGTGGGGGAGCGGGCGAACATCGGCGCCGGCACCATCACCTGCAACTACGACGGCGTCGCCAAGCACCGGACGGAGATCGGGACGGCCGCCTTCATCGGCTCCAACAGTGCGCTGGTGGCGCCGGTGCGGATCGGTGCCGAAGCGATCGTCGGAGCCGGCAGCACCATCACCCGCGACGTGCCGCCCCGGGCGGTGGCGGTGGCGCGGGGCAGCCAGCGGGTGAAGCCCGAACGGGCGCCCGGGCTGCGGCAACGTTTCGCGAGACGCCGCGCGGAGAAGGGGGCGAAAGAATAGGTCGGCGGCCGGGGATGGCCGCGTGCAGGGAGGAAGAGGATGCGAGCGATCGTTCTGGCGATGCTGCTCCTGGCTTGGACGGCCGGGACGGCCCCGGCCGGCGGGCTCGACGACATCCGGAACGGCAACGCGGCGTTCCGTGAAGGGCGTTACGAGCAGGCCGTGGAGTTCTTCACCGCCGCCATCGTCTCCGGCGAGCTCGACGTCGAGGCGCTGGCCATCGCCTACAACAACCGGGGCGTGGCTCACGACCAGCTCGGCGACTACGATCGGGCGGTGGCGGATTATCGGGAGGCCCTTTCCCTCAAGCCCGAGGATGCGATGAGCCGGCGCAATCTGCGGGTGGTGCTGGTCCGCCGCGGCGTGGCCCTGGCGAACACCGGCGAGTACCAGCGGGCGCTCGCCGATCTCACCAGAGCCATCGAACTGGGACCGGACAAGGCGATCGCCTGGCTGCGGCGGGCCCAGGTCCGCATGGAGAGCGGCGATCTCGAGGGTGCGGCGGCCGATCTCGCCCGGGCCCGGGAGCTGGCACCCGGAGACGAGGAAATCGCCCGGGCCGAGCAGCGTCTCGCCCGGCTCGGCGAGGCGGCGCGCCGGGCGGCCCTCCAGCTCACCGGCGAAACCGCCCCGGAACCGGCGGCCGCTCCGGCGGAGGATGTCGCGACGCCGACACCACCACCGTCCACCGGGACATCCGAGCCGGTGGCGGCGAGCGCGCCCGCGACGGCCGAGCCGGCGGCGGCCGAGCCGGCGGCGGAGACGGTGCCCGCCGGAACCGCGGCGGTGGCGGCGGTCGCCGAAGAAGGCCGACCCTACCGGGCGCTGGCCGACGTCAACGTCCGCTCCGGACCGGGCAACAGGTATCCGGCCCGCCGCATCGCGCCCAAGGGCACGGTGGTACGGGTGATCGGCGAGCAGCTCGGCTGGAAGGAGGTCGTCTTCGAGGACGGCGGTCGCGGCTTCATCTACCGCAAGTGGCTGGAGCCGGTGGAGGGCGCGGGCTAGACGGGAGGGATGACCATCGCGCACAACTCAGGGTTTCATCGGTCTCGGCACCGCTTGGCAGGAAAGTAGCAGTGCTGTAAGGTTCTTCTTAACCTTTATGCGGTAATACTTGCTTCAGCGAACTTTTCCGCCCGGATGGATCCCGGAGCGATGGGTCGATTGAGCGACGGAGGCGGTGTGCAGATCCCGAAGCCGCGCGTGCTGGTCGGCTGGTTGACGGCCCTGCTGTTGTTGGCGAGCAGTCCCGGCTGGGCGCGGCCGCCGAGCGCCGCGATCGTCATGGATGCCGATACCGGCGCCGTGCTCTACGCCGAGGGCGCCGACCGGCGCATCTACCCGGCCTCCCTCACCAAGATGATGACCCTCTACATGGTGTTCGAGGCCCTCGAAGAGGGACGCCTCCGGCTCCGCGAGCGGATCCGGATCTCGCGACGGGCCGCCGGCATGCCGCCGTCGCGGCTGGGGCTCCGTCCCGGCCAGTCGCTGACCGTCGAGCAGGCGATCCTGGCCCTGGTCACCAAATCGGCGAACGATGTGGCGGTGGCCCTCGCCGAGCGGCTGGCCGGTACCGAATGGCGTTTCGCCAAGCGCATGACCAGCAAGGCGCGGGCCCTCGGCATGCGCCGGACCACGTTCCGCAACGCCTCCGGCCTGCCGAACAGCCGCCAGCGAACGACCGTGCGCGACATGGCCATCCTGGCGCGTGCGCTGGTGCGCGACCACCCCCGCTATTATCGCTATTTCTCTCGCCGGAGCTTCAGCTTCAAGGGACGGCGCTATCCCAATCACAACCGCCTCCTCGGCCGCTACACCGGTCTCGACGGGGTGAAGACCGGCTATATCCGGGCCTCCGGTTTCAATCTCGCGGCTTCGGCGGTCCGTGGCGGGCGGCGGGTGATCGCAGTGGTCGCCGGTGGGCGTTCCGCCCGCGCCCGGGATCGCCGGGTCGCCCGGCTCCTCGACCTCGGCTTCGAGCGGCTCGGCAGCCGTCTGGTGGCCGAGGCGCCGATCCCCCGTCCGCGGCCGGGCGGCATCGCTCTCGCCAGCTTCGCGAAGGCGGCACCGCTGAGCAACGATCTCGCCTATCCGGTACCGCAAATGAAACGTCGCGGCCCGCTCCTGCGCTCTTCCGCGACCGCGGTCGCGGCCCGCGGCCCACGTATGGTGGAGCGGCTCTACGGCGTGCAGGTGGGGGCCTATCTGCGGGCGAGCCAGGCGCGGAAGATCGCTTACCGGGCCCGCAAGCTGGCACCCGACATCCTGCTCGATGCCAACGTCGCGGTCAGCAAGCGGCGCGGGCGCGACCGCACCTTCTACCGGGCCCGCATCGTCGGCCTCACCTTGGCCGATGCCCGCCAGGCCTGCCGGATCCTGAAGAGCCGCCGGCAGGATTGTCTGGTCGTCACGCTCGAACGTCCGGTCCGGGTCGCGGTCCGCTGAACGGCCCCGGAACGGGTTTCCGGCGCCGCTCGGGCCGTATCGGAGGGCCCCCTTCCCTCGACGTTCCCCCGTCGCGCGCTTCGGCCTAGACTGGGCGGCGCGACAGCCGGACGGAAAACGGAACGGATCGGGGGAGACCAGATGCTGCCGGAGACCTCTTCCTTCCGCGGTCGGGTGGCCGTGATCACCGGCGCCGCCCAGGGGGTGGGCGAAGCGACGGCCAGGCTCTTCGCTGCCCGGGGTGCGGCCGGCCTCGCCCTGGTCGACCGTCAGGGCGAGAGGCTGGACGCGCTCGCCCACGAGCTCGCCGCGGAGGGCTGTCCGGCGGAACCTCTCTGCGTCGATCTCGCCGAGGTGCCGGCCTGCTTTCGCGCCATCGACCGGGCGGCGGCCCGTTTCGGGGAGCTGCATTGCCTGGTCAATGCCGCCGGGCTCACCGACCGGGGAACCATCGACGATACCACGCCCGAGCTGTTCGATCGGCTGATGGCGGTGGATGCCCGCGCCCCCTTCTTCCTCGTTCAGCGGATCCTGCCCCACCTGCGACGGGCGGGCGGCGGCACCATCGTCAACATCGTCTCCATCACCGTCCACGGCGGCCTGCCGCATCTCGCCCCCTATGTCGCCGCCAAGGGGGCGCTGGCGGCGATGACCAGGAACATCGCCGCGGCCGTGGCCCGCGACCGGATCCGGGTCAACGGCGTCAATCTCGGCTGGACCCTGACCCCGGCCGAGCACCGCGTGCAGACCGAACATCACGGTCTGCCCGAGAACTGGGCCGAGGAGGCGGCCCGCGGGCTGCCCTTCGGGCGGCTTCTGACCGCCGCCGACGCCGCCCGGGCGATCGCCTTCCTGGCGAGCGAGGAGAGCGGCCTGATGACCGGCGCCCTGATCGATTTCGACCAGCAGGTGGTGGGCGCCTATCCGCTGCCGAGGGAGGTGTAGCGCTCAGGCGCGCAGTTCCAGGAGCAGCGGCTGGTGGTCGGAAGCGTCGGTCTCCCCATCGACCGTGAAGCCCGCCACCGCCCCGGCGAGATCGGCGGTGATCAGGAAGAAGTCGCGGCAATGGGGACCTTCCGGCCACTGTTCGCGGTCGAAGATGCCGCAGGTCGGCGCATGCGGACGGCCGCCGTGAGCGACCCGCCAGGCGTCGAGGAATTTCGGTATCGCCGCCGGGAACGGCGCCAGCAGCCGGCGCATGACGCGATCTCCCGGCAGGCTGTTGAGATCGCCGCAGAGCACGCAGCGGGCCGGCCTCGGCCGGTCGGCGTAGGGCCCGCTCGCCGGCCGCGACGGCGGATGGAGGGCGTTCTCCGCCGCCTCCCGCTGCAGCGCGCGCAGCCGCCCCGCCTGGGCGAGGCGCTGGAGCTCGCTGTGGTATTCGAGATGGGTGGTGATCACCCGCAGCGGTCCGAGGGAGGTCTCGACGACCACTTCGGTGGCCTGACGCGGCATGTGCAGGGCCCCGGGATCGGCCGGCTGGGGAAGCTGGTGACGGAACACCTGCAGCACCGGCCGGCGCGACAGAACGAGATTGCCGAAGCGCCGACGGCCGCCCCGGCCGTCGGCGAGGTCCAGCGCCGGGCCGAACACCGGTTCGTAGGCGGGCAGCAGGGCGGCGAGCTCGGCCGCCTGATCGGCACCGGCGCCGCCGTCGAGTTCCGGCATCCGCCGGGCGACCTCCTGGAGACAGACGAGATCCGTCTCCCCGGCGGCACGGATGGTCCCGGCGATGCGGTGGAGATCGACGCTACCGTCGACGCCGCGGCCGCACTGGATGTTCCAGGACAGGAGCCGGATCATTTGATGCCCGCGTACATGAAGGATTGCACGAACTGCCGCTGGAAGAGGAGGAAGGCGAGCAGCAGGGGGGCGACGGCGAGCAGGGTGCCGGCGGTGATCACCGACCAGTCGACGCCGGATTCGGGGGCCCCGAAGATGGCGAGGCCGACGGTCAGCGGACGGGTTTCGACGGAGTTGGTGATCACCAGCGGCCAGAGGAAGTTGTTCCAGTGATAGCTCACCGAGACGAGGCCGTAGGCGACATAGGTGGGGCGGGCCAGCGGCACGTAGACCTTCCACAGGATCTGCAGCATCGAGCAGCCCTCGACCCGGGCCGCTTCCTCGAGCTCCTCGGGGATGGTCTTGAAGGTCTGGCGCAGCAGGAAGATGCCGAAGGCGCTCGCCATGTAGGGCAGGCCGATGCCGGCGATGGTGTCCACCAGCCCGAGCCGGCTCATGGTACGGTAGTTCTCGACGATCAGCACCTCGGGCATGATCATGAGCTGGACCAGGACCAGGGCGAAGGCGAGGTCGCGGCCGGGGAAGGCGAAGCGGGCGAAGGCGTAGCCGGCCAGCGTGCAGAGCACGAACTGGGCGGCGAGGATCGAGGTCACCAGCAGGAAGGTGTTGAGGAAGTACCGGGCGAAGGGCGCCTGCGACCAGGCCTCGAAGAAGTTGGCGAGGGTGAGGGGGGCGCCGAGGACGAAGCGGGTGGCGTATTCGGGCGGGTGGAAGGCGGCCCAGAAGGCGTAGAGAAGCGGCGCCAGCCAGAGCAGCGCGAGCAGCCAGGCGGCCGCCGCCTCCAGGGCCCACCAGAAATCGAGGCGCCGCCCTGCCGCCGTCATCGGTAGTGGATCCGTCGGTCGAGGAACAGGAACTGGCCGAGGGAGATGAGGGCCAGCGCCGCCAGCAGCACCACCGTCAGGGTGGCGGCGTAGGAATCGTCGAAGAAGCTGAAGGCCACCTCGTAGATGTAGTAGAGCAGCAGGGCGCTGGCGTTGTCGGGTCCGCCCTTGGTGAGGATGAAGAGCTGGTCGACCAGCTTGAACGAGTTGATCACCGCGTTGACGAGGACGAACAGGGTGGTGGGCATCAGCAGCGGAAACACCACCCGGCGGAAATAGTAGGCGCGGCTCGCCCCTTCGAGCCGTGCCGCCTCCTCGAGCTCGGGGGGCAGCGCCTGGAGGGCGGCGAGATAGAAGATCATGAAGAAACCCGCCTCCTTCCACACCGCGAGGACGATGATGCACCACAGCACGATGTCGGGATCGCCGAGCCAGTTGCGGGTGGGCAGGTCGAAGCTCCGCAGGATCTGGTCGAGGAGACCGATCTCCGGGGTGTAGAAGAAGAGCCAGATGTTGGCGACCGCGATCATCGGCAGGATGGTCGGGGTGAAGTAGGCCATCCGCACGAGAGCCCGGCCGGGCAGCCGGCCGTTGACCCAGACCGCCATCAGCAGGGCGAGAGCGATGCTGACCGGAATCGTGCCGGCGGCGAACAGCAGATTGTTGCCGACCACCTTCCAGAAGATCTCGTCCTCGAGCATGAAACGGTAGTTGTCGAGGCCGACGAAGCGTGACGGCCGCAGGGCCGTACCGGTGGAGAAGAAGCTCTGCCAGAGGGTGGCGACGGTGGGGTAATGGGTGAAGGACAGGAGAAGGATGGCTGCCGGGGTGAGCAGCAGCCATCCGTAGACCTGGTTCAGGCGCCGCGAGGCGCGCATCGCGGTGGGGGCCCTCAGCGGTAGCGGCGCAACACCCGTTCGGCGAGCTTCTGGGCATCCGCCAGCGCCGCCTCCGGGCTCTTGGCACCGGTCAGCGCCGCCTGGATGGCGTCGTCGAGCGCCTTGCGCACCCGCCCGGTCTGGTAGGTCGAGAGTTCGGCCACCGCGAATTCGAGCTGATCGCGGGCCACCGCCGCATAGGGGAACTCGGCGACGTACTTCTTCAACGCCGGGGTCTCGTAGGCGTCCGGCCGGGTGGCGATATAGCCGGTCTCGATGCTCCATTCCGCGGTCTTCTCGGGGGAGGTGAGGTAGCGGATGAGCTCGAGGGCGGCCTGCTTCTCCTCCGGCGTGGTTTGCTTGAAGATGTAGAAGTTCCCGCCGCCGGTGGGTGAGCCGCGGCGCTTGTTGGCCGGCAGCATCGCCACGCCGAAGTCGAACTTCGCATTGTTCTTCACGGCGGTGAGGTTGCCGGTCGAATGCCACATGATGGCGGTCTTGCCCTCGAGGAAGTTCTGCCGCAGGGTGCCCCATTCGATGGTTCCCTCCGGCATGATCCCGTAGTCGCGACCCATGGCCACCCAGAACTCGAGAGCCTCGACCGTGGCCGAGGCATCGAAATAGGTCCGGTTGCCTTCGGCGTTCATCAGCTCCTGGCCGTTCTGGATCGCGAGGGCCTGGAACATCCAGTAGGGATAGCCGGTGGAGGGAATCATCACCCCCCAGCGTTCCACCTGATCCCCGTTGCGCTCGGTGAGCTGTTTCCCCATCGCCACCAGCTCGTCCCAGGTCCGGGGCGGCTTTTCGGGATCGAGCCCGGCCTCGCGGAAGGCGTCCTTGTTGTAGTACATGACGATGGTCGAGCGCTGGAAGGGGATGCCCCAGGTCTTGCCGAGCGCCCGGCTGTTGGCCATCAGGGCGGGATAGAAGGAATCGAGCCATTCCCGGCCGCTTTCGCCGACGAGATCGTCGAAGGCGACGATGGCGTCCTGCTCGATGAGCTCGAAGACGTCGATGGCGAACATCACCGAAAGCTGGGCGGGCTCGCCGGCCTTGAGGGCGGCCAGGGCCTTGATCCGGGCATCGTTGTAGTTGCCGGCGTAGATGGCCTTGACCGAGATGTCCGGGTGTTCCTCCATGAAATCGGCCACCAGCCCGTCGACGATCTTGGTCAGGGGGCCGCCGACGGCGACCGGGTAGTACATGGTGAGTTCGATCTGGGCCGTGACCGGAGGGCTCGCGAAGCTGCCGGCCGCGGCCAGGGCACCGGCCGCCAGCAGGGTCCGAAAGCCTCCGCCTTTCCGTCTGCGCCATCCGACTGTCATGATCCGCCTCCCTTGCTCGCGGTGGCCGCGATCCGGACCGGTGCCGGATCGGTGCCGGAAAGCCCGCTCGCGTCGCACGTACGGCGGCCGCTGCGGGCGTCGAAAAGATGCAGATGTTCGGGTGACCAGGCGACCCGGATCGGCGCCCCGGGCTCGGCGCGATAGCGTCCGGCGACCCGAATGCCGAGGCGCTGGCTGCCGATCCGGGCCGAGATCACGGTGTCGGCCCCGAGATAGTCGGTGGCCAGCAGTTCCGCGGGCACCCCGCCCGTCTCGGTGATCCGCAGATGCTCGGGGCGCAGGCCGAGGATCCGCGCCTCGGCGGGACCGTCCAGCACCTTCACCTCCGAACCGGCGATCACCGCCCCCTCCGGCCCGTCCTCGAGGGTCAGGAGGTTCATCGGCGGCGTGCCGATGAAGCTCGCCGCGAACAGGGTCGCCGGCCGCCCGTAGAGGGCGTCGGGATCGCCTTCCTGCTCGATGCGGCCGGCGCGCATGAGAATGATGCGATCGGCCATGCTCATGGCCTCGGCCTGGTCGTGGGTGACGTAGACCACGGTCATGCCGAGGCGACGCTGCAGGGCCCGCAGTTCGAGGCGCATCTCCTGGCGCAGCTTGGCGTCGAGGTTGGAGAGCGGCTCGTCCATCAGGCAGATCGGATGCTCGCTGACGATCGCCCGGGCCAGCGCCACCCGCTGCCGCTGGCCGCCGGAAAGCTGGGCCGGCTTGCGGTCGAGCAGATCCGCGAGACCGACGAGCTCGGCCACCCGCGCGAGGCGCCGTTCGCGCTCCTCCCGGGCGACCCGGCGCACCTTGAGCCCGAACAGGATGTTCTCCCGCACGTCGAGATGGGGGAACAGGGCGTAGGACTGGAACACCATCGAGATGCGCCGCTGCGCGGGCGCCGCCCGGGTCATGTCGCGGCCGTCGATGAGAACCCGGCCGGAGCTGGGCTCTTCGAGACCGGCGAGGATGCGCAGGGTGGTGGACTTGCCGCAGCCGGAGGGGCCGAGGAGGACGACGAACCGGCCCTCGGGGACGGCGAAGGAGACCCCGTCGACGGCCCGGGTCGCACCCCACAGCTTGGTGATCTCCTCCACCTGGATCGCCGCCATCAGCCGGCCCCCGCCCCGGCGGCCACGCGCGGCGGCCGCCGCTTCGTCTGTAAGAATTCGTACGGAATCGGTAACGATCCGATCATTCCTCTGTCAATCACCAAACGCCGCACGATCGGCCGGCGCTGACGCCCGGGGGCTCTCCTCCCTGCCCGTCACCACCAGACGGGTGCCCGCGGCCTCCAGCCGGTCGATGATCTCCGGCGGCGGTCGGGCATCCGTATAGAGCGCGTCGATGTCAACCAGATGACAGAGGCGGATCATCGCGTCGCCGTCGAACTTGGTGGCGTCGGCGACGACGAAGCGGCGGCGGGCGATGTCCATCGCCGCCCTCGAGGTGCGCATGTCGCGGTAGTCGTAGTCGAGGAGGTTGCCCTCGGGATCGATGGCGCCGACGCCGAAGATGCCGTAGCTCACCCGGAAACCCTCCAGGAAATCGGCGGTGGTGCTGCCGATGATGGCGAGGTCGCGGTTGCGGACCATCCCCCCGGCGAGGACGATCTCGAAGTCGGTGTGCTGGCAGAACAGCCACACCACCCCCACGTGGTTGGTGACGATCCGGAGGTCCCGGTGTTCGAGGAGCGCTTCCGCCACCGCCTCGGTGGTGGTGCCGATGTCGATGAACAGGGAGGCGCCGTTGGGGATCTCCGCCGCCACCGCGCGGGCGATCCGGCGCTTGGCCTCGGCGTTGCGCACCCGGCGGTTGGCGTAGGCCAGCCGGTCGCGACCGGTGGGCAGGCCGGCGCCGCCGTGGTAGCGCTGCACGAGGTTGCGGCGGGAAAGCTCGATGATGTCGCGGCGGATGGTCTGCTGGCTGACCGCGAATTCCTCGGCCAGGCTGCCGATGGAGGCGAAACCGCGGTCGCGGACGATGCGGACGATGGCGCTCTGACGGTCGTTGAGGCCGAGCCAGCGGTCGTCGGGCGTATCGGGCATGCATCCTCGATCGGGTGGTGGCACGCTGCTGCGGCGGAATCCGGTCGGCCGTCATCGTTACCACGAACCGCCGCCGAATGTAAGATTTCTTACGCAGGGAGGAGGGTCCGATGCGCCTCTATCGGGATTTCACCAGCCAGGAGGAACTCGATCGCGAATACGACGTGGTCGCGGCGAGCGCCGATGCCGGAGCCCGCATCGAAGGCTGGCAGCGCCGCAGCGCGCGGGTGCTGGAGCAGATCGAGGTGCGCCGTGGCCTCCGCTACGGTCCCACCCGGGCCGAACATCTCGACTTCTTCCCGGCCGGGCCGGGGGCGCCCCTGCACATCTTCGTTCACGGCGGTTACTGGCGCCGTTTCACCGCCGCCGATTTCGCCTTCCTGGCACCGGCCGTCACCGAGGCCGGCATCGCCCTCGCCAACCTCAACTACGCCCTCTGCCCCGAGGTGAGCATTTCCGAGATCGTGCGACAGGTCCGGGCGGCGGTGGCCTGGTGTCACCAGCGGGCCGGGGACCTCGGCATCGACCGCGAGCGGATCACCATTTCGGGCCATTCCGCCGGCGGTCATCTGGTGGCCATGGCCCTCGCCACCGACTGGCCGGGCACCTACGATCTGCCGGCCGGGATTCTCAAGGGCGGAATCGCCATCAGCGGCCTCTTCGATCTCGCCCCGCTCCGCTACACCTGGCTGCAGCCGGCCCTGCAGCTCGACGGCGACGAGATCGACCGCGCGAGCCCGATCCGGCGGATCCCCGGCGCGGCCCCGCCGCTGACGGTGGTCGTCGGTGGGGCCGAAACGGCGGAGTTCCGCCGACAGAGCCGCGCCTTCCTCGCCGCCTGGCGGGCCGCCGGGCTCGAGGGCCATTGGCTCGAACCCCCCGGTCTCGATCATTTCACCGTCCTCGAGGAGCTCGAGCGGCCCGACAGCGAGCTGTTCGGGGCGTTGACGGAATGCGCCCGGGGCGGATGAGGCGGGGAACGGTCAGCGCCACTCGAGACGGAAGGAATTGACGACCACGGTGATCGAGCTCGCGCTCATGCAGATCGCGGCGACCAGAGGCGTGACGTAGCCGGCCACCGCCAGCGGCACCGCCACCAGATTGTAGGCGAGGGACAGGGCGAGGTTCTGGCGCACCAGCCGCCGCGCGCGCTCGGCGACTTCGAGGAGCTCGGTCACCGGTGCGAGATCGCGCCCCTGGAAAACCGCGTCCGCCGCCGTCTGGCTGACGTCCATGGCCGTCGAGGGGGACATCGAGACATGGGCCGCGGCCAGCGCCGGCGCGTCGTTGAGCCCGTCGCCGACCATCATCACCCGCCGCCCGGCGGCGGCCAGCTCCTGCAGCCGTGCCACCTTGGCGGCGGGCTGAAGTTCGCCCCGCCAGGCGGCGATGCCGAGCCGTTCCGCCACCCGCCGTACCACCGGCAGGCGATCGCCGGACAGCAGTTCGACGGCGACGCCGCGCCGCTGCAGCGCCGCCACCACCGCCGCCGCATCGCGCCGCAGCCGGTCGTGGAAGGGAATGCGCAGCGCCTCGCGGCCGGGCCTCGCGAACCACAGTTCCGGCCCCTCGGGTTCACCGCCGTCGCCGTCCGCGGCCCAGCCGCAGCGGCCCAGCCGCCATTCGCCGTCCTCGCCCCGGAGCCGCAGACCACAGCCGGGTACCTCCTCGACACCCTGCGCCGCCCGGGCCTCGGGCACCGCCGCCGCCAGCGCCCGGGCGAGGGGATGGCGCGAGACCTTGGCGAGGGAGGCCGCCGCCGCCAGATCCTCCCGATCGAGGCCCTCGAGCACCGGCACCGGCAGCCCTTCGGTGAGAGTGCCGGTCTTGTCGAACACCACGGTGTCCACCTCCGCCACCCGCTCGAGGGCGGTGGCGCTCTTGAGCAGGGTGCCGCGCTTCATCAGCCGGCCCGAGGCGATCACCTGCACCGCCGGAACGGCGAGACCGAGGGCGCAGGGACAGGTGATGATGAGGACCGCGGTGGCGATCATCAGGGCCGCCTGCCAGTCCACACCACCCAGGAGCCACCAGCCGAGGAAGGACAGGGCGGCGAGACTGTGGACGAAGGGGGCGTAGAGCCGGGCGACACGATCGGCGAGGGCGACGTAGCGGCCTCGCTTCTGCTCGGCGAGCTCCATCAGGCGGACGATCTCGGCGAGCAGGGTCCCTTCGCCCACCGCCCGCACGCGTATCCGGAGGGGTGCCGCGAGATTGAGGGTGCCGGCGAACACGCGATCCCCCTCGCCGACCGGCTGGGGCACGGTTTCGCCGGTGATCGGGCTCGTGTCCACCTCGCTCCTGCCGTGGCTCACCACCCCGTCGACGGCGATCCGTTCGCCGCTCGCGACCAGGATCTCCTGGCCCGCTTCCAGCTCCTCGGGGCGGGCGCTCCGGGTGGTGCCGTCGGGACGGATCAGGGTCACCGCGCCGGCGGCGAGAGCCAGCAGCCGTTCGGCGGCGGAGCGGGCGGAACCCCGCGCCCGGCTGTCCAGGTAGCGGCCGATCAGGAGGAAGAAGAGGAGGGTGATGGCGCTGTCGAAATAGACGTGCGGCCCGCCCCGTATCGTCTCGAACAGGCTCACCGCCGGGGCGATCAGCACCGCCAGCGAGATGGGCACGTCCATGTTGGTGTGACCGGCCCGGAGCGCCGCCAGCGCCGAGCGGAAGAAGGGGCGGCCGGCGTAGGCGATCGCCGGCATGGCGACCAGCGCCTCGAACCAGTGGAAGAAGGCGCGGGTGGCCTCGCCCATGCCCTTGAAATGGCCGGCCCAGACCGAAACCGCCAGCAGCATCACGTTGCCGGCGGCGAAGCCGGCGACCGCCATCGCCCGCAGCAGCTCCTTCTCCTGCCGGTCGTCCTGGCTCTTCAGCCGCTCGGGATCGTAGGGCACGACCCGGTAACCCAGCTCGCGGACGGCGGCCGCCAGGGCGTTGCCGCGTTCGGCGGGGCCGCGCCAGCGCAGCACCAGCCGTCGGGTCGTCAGATTGACCCGTGCCGTCTCGACCTCGGGCTCGCGGGCGAGGCGCCGTTCGATGCGGGCCACGCAGCCGCCGCAATGCACCCCCTCGACCATCAGATGGAGAAGGCGACCGCCGCTCTCCCCGTCCTCGCGGACGAAGGGCAGCACGTCCGGGGCGGGCGGTTCCGCCTCCGGGCTGCCGTCGCGGGCGGCTTCGGTCGAGGTCATCAGCGCAGGGTCACCCGCCGCGTCTGCACGAAGCGGTCGGCGCCGCGGATGACGTCGATGTGGATGTCCCAGAGCCCGGTCAGGGGCAGGGTGAAGGTCGCCCGGTAGGTCCCGTCGCCCAGGGCGGCGAGCGGGATCGAGAAATCGTTGCCCTCGGAGGTGGGCCGCACGAAATCGGCGGTGACGGTGGCATCGGTGATCGGGGTCCCGGCGCGATCGCGGAGCGCGACGGTGAGTTCACCCTCGAAGCCCTCGACGAGCCGCGCTTCGATGTCGAGCCGCCAGCCGAGTGCCGCCTGGGCTTCGGCGGCGGCGATGTTGCGGTTGTAGTTGCGCCCCTCCTCGTAATAGTTCTTCGACACGAGCCCCGTCCAGGTGGTCATGCCGATGTAGATCATGGTCGCGTTGGCGATCAGCACCACCAGGAAGAAGCCGCCGAAGGCCCAGGGGATCCAGTGTCCGGGCAGCCGGCTTTTCGTACCTCGCCGCTTCATCTCTCCGGTCCTCGGAACACGCTCTCCGCGCGGCGCGTTTCCCCGCTCTCGAGATCGGTGATGACGAAGACGATGTCCATCCCCGGCTCGGTCGCCGCGTCGCGCGGCACGGTGACGAAAATCCGATGCTCGCCGACCCCGTCGGGTGGCGCCTCGACGGTGATGCTGCGACCCGACAGTTTGCGGGTCCCGATCATCGTCAGGACGGCCTCCTCGAGTCCCTGCACGGTCACTTCGAACCGCCGCGGCTCGCGTTCCTTGTTGATGATCTTGACCGTATAGCCGTTGCGCACACTGCCGTCCGAGAGGGTCACGAACAGCGGGTTGCGATCGTGGAGGACGCTGATCTCGGCGTCCGAACGCAGCAGCAGCGCGGCCAGGATCACCGCCCCCACCAGCAAGAGCACGGAGCCGTAGAGGATCGTCCGGGGACGGACGAGATGGAACCGGGGCGGCAGGCCCTGTTCGCGGAGCTCGAGGTTGCGTTCGCTGTCGTAAGTGATGAGATGGGGCGGCCGGCCGATCTTCTCCATCACATTGTTGCAGGCGTCGATGCACAGGGCGCAGCCGATGCATTCGAGCTGGAAGCCGTCGCGGATGTCGATGCCCATCGGACAGACGACGACGCATTGCCGGCAGTCGATGCAGTCGCCCCGCCGGCTCCAGTCCTGCCCCTTGCGGAAGGGCATGCGGGGCTCACCCCGCCAGCGCTCGTAGGTGACCGCCAGCGTGTCCTGATCGATCAGGGCGCCCTGGATCCGCGGCCAGGGACACATGTAGATGCAGACCTGCTCGCGGGCGATCCCGCCGAGGAGGTAGGTCGTACTCGTGAAGAGACCGAAGAAGAAGTACTGGGTGACGCTGGCCTCACCGGTGAGGAGCGCCAGCGTCACCGTCGGCGCGTCGTTGAAATACATGATCCAGGCGCCGCCGGTGGCGGCGGCGATCGCCAGCCACAGGAGGTGCTTGACCGCCTTCTTGCCGATCTTGCTGCCCGTCCAGGGGGCCTTGTCGAGACGGATGCGCTGGCCCCGATCCCCTTCCACCAGCCGCTCGACCCACATGAAGAGGTCGGTCCATACCGTCTGCGGACAGGTGAAGCCGCACCAGACGCGGCCGAAGAGGGCGGTGGCGAGGAACAGGGCGAAGGCCGCGAGCACCAGGAGACCGGTGAGGAAGTAGATCTCCTGCGGCCAGATCTCGATCCCGAAGAAGTAGATGCGACGGGTGACGAAATCGGCCAGCACCGCCTGGCCGGGCGCATCCGGGCCACGATCCCAGCGGATCCAGGGCAGGATGTAATAGATCCCGAGAAGGACGATCAGCGTCGCCCATTTGATGGTCCGAAAGCGGCCCCGCACCGCCTTCGGATAGACCTTGACGCGGCCCTCGTAGAGCGGGGATTCCTTCTGCTCCTTGCGCGAGAGCACCTCTTCCGTGGCAACCGCCTCGCCCATCTCGCTCCTGCCTGCAAGACATCCCGGCCGTCGATCGGGAGGCACCGAGCGACGGTGTCATCGATGGCATATATCGAATTGGACCAACTCCAAGAACTGTGGCGGATCGGCGCAGCGGCGAGGGACCTTGAACGGAGCCCGGCGATCCCGACGTGAAGTGGGGAGCGACAGCGACGGAGGGAAAGGCATGAGCGTGCAACGCGAGATCCTCGAGAAGAGCCGTGTCCGGCTGCAGGAGCTCAAGGAGCGGATCGAAAAGCTGGCCGATCGGCTCGACGATACCACGCTGAAGGATCTGCGGGCCGAGGCCGAGGTGGTGCGCGAGAAGCTGCAGAGCGGCATGCGCGCCGGGGTGGAAGTCGGCGAGGAAGCGCTGCGCAGTCTCGGTCGGGCGCTCGAGCGGCTGGGAGCGGCGATCAGGCGGGCGGCCGAGAAGAGCGAGGAGAAGGAGCGGGAAGGCGCGTCCGGCGACAATAGCTGAGTATGTGCGAACGGAGATGGATCTCCACCTCCCCCGGGGGAGGCGGTAAGGGAGGCGCGAGGAGGTTCATCCCGTGCCCTACCCCCGTATTCTCCCCCTTTTCACCCTTCTCGCCGTCGCCGGTTCCTGGCTGCCGGCGACCGCCGGGCCGCCGGTCTGCGATGCCGCCCATGCGGGACGGGTCGCGGCGATGGCCGGCAAGCGCTGTGCGTGTCGTTTCCAGCGGGGCGGCAGCATGACCGGCATCGCGCCGGGCTATCGCTGGGATTGCGGCATTCTCCGCCCGGCCGACCGCTTCGCACCGCTGGCGCCGAACCCGCCCGCCCCGGACTGGCCGGGACCGGTCATCGTCGATCGGCGGACGGTGCGCCCCCGATCTGCCGCTGGTAGGCCCGCACCGCTTCGCAGAGCCGGTCGAGATGGCGGTCGGGAATGCCGAGCTCGGCGAGATGGCGGGCGGTGTCGAACAGATAGTCGGCGGCCCGGCCGAGCGGGCCGCGCGCGGTCGCCAGCATGGCGATCCGCTCCTCCTCGGTGAGCCGCGGACAGTAGCGCTCGTGGCGGCGCTCGATGGTGAAAGCGAGGACCGTCAGCGGCCCTTCCCCGCTTCGCGCCCGCAGCCAGCGCGGCCGGTAGGCGCCGGCCACCATCTCCCGCCTCCAGACCAGCAGCAGCTCCTCGCGGGCCAGCGCCGCCGGCAGGCGGTAGGCGATCCCGCGACAGCTTCCGCCCTGGTCGAGAGCGAGCATCAGCCCGGGACGTTCCGGGCAGCCGCGCCCCAGCACCGTCCGCAGACAGAAGCGGCGGTGATAGCCCCGGACGAGGGCCAGGCGTCGCTCGGTGAAGCGGACGATCGGGTTCCAGATCAGCGAGCCGTAGGCGAACAGCCAGAGATCGCCGCCGGGCTCGGGGCGGGCCGCCAGGGTCTCGTCGAGCGAACGGCGGATCCGCTCCTCGCTCCACAGCGCCATTCCCGCCGCCACCGCCCGCAGACGCCGTTGCAGCCCGCCGGCTTCCAGGGTCTCGCGATCGAGCACCAGAGATCCGCCCTCGTCGTCGGTGGCCGCGGGGAGATCGTGACGCGTGCTCATCGGCGGCTGGCGCTCATCCGCGGGCGGCCTCGCCGATCCGGGCGCGGACTGCGGGGAGCACCTCTTCCGCGAGCCGCCGCAGCGAATCCCGACCCCGTTCGGGCGGCAGATCGCCGAAGGTGTAGAGGGCCATCACGTGATCGACGCCCATCGCGTGCAGGGCCACGAGCTTGTCGATCACCGTCTCGGCCGAGCCGAAGAGCGACAGGCCGCTCGCGAGAATGTCCCCGTAGGTCTGGCTTTTCGCGTATTTGCGGGTGGCGACGTAGAGATCGAACGCGGCTTCGGCCTCGGCCCGGGCCCGGGCGTCGCTCTCGGCGACGTAGGTGTGGAGGGCGACGAGACTGCGCGGCCGGTGTCCGGCCTCGGCGGCACCCCGCCGGTAGGCGTCGATCACCCGGCCGATCTCCTCGAACCGGTCGACGGTGGCATAGGGCACGGTCATCAGATTTTCGCCGGCACGGCCGATGTACCGGGCGGCTTCCTCCCGCAGGGCGGCGATGTAGATTTCCGGTTCGCGGCCGCCGTAGGGTCGGACGTTGATGGCCACCCCGTCGAGGGCGTAATGCAGCCCCGCGTGCCGCACCCGTTCGCCGCGCCACAGCCGGCGCAGGATTTCGAGACTCTCGTCGAACCGGGCACGCTTGCTGCGGCCGTCGATGTTGAAACCCTCGAACTCGTGGCGGAGGTAGCCGGAACCGACGCCCAACACCAGCCGGCCGGCGGAGAGCTGGTCGAGGATGGCGTAGTCCTCGGCGAGAATCCGGGGATCGCGGAAGGGCAGGACGGCGATCGCCGGTGCGAGGCGGATGCGGCTCGTGCGGGCGGCGGCGGCGGCCAGCCATACGGCGGGATTGGGAATCACCCCGTAATCGTCGAAGTGATGTTCGGCAACGAAGAAGATCTCGTAGCCGAGACGTTCGGCGAGGACGCAGTCCTCGAGCAGCTCGCGGTACTGATCGGCGATGCTCCGATCGTGACCCGGATGGCGGTCGCCGGAATAGTGATCGACGACCGAAAAGCAGGAAAGTTTCACACCGCCTCCCCCGAGAAGCCACCGTTCACGCGCCTCTTCTAGTCGGATTCGGGGGGCGACGGGAAGGGGACGGCGAGCGGCCGTCCCCTCGAATCGCGAAACTCCGGTGCCTTCAGCCGCTGGTCCGCTCGAGAAGCATCCCGGCCGCCCGCGCGTAAGCTTGGGCGCTGTTCGCCTTGGCGATCGCCCGGGCGTGATCGTACTTGCCCTGCGGCTTGGCGTGATTGTGCTCGCCGCCGGACAGCAGCATCTTGGCGTCGTCGAGCAGTGCGTGGACGAGGGCGCGATCGGCGGCCGGCATCTCGTCGCCGGCGGCCTCGAGCGCTTGGCTGACCCGTGCGATTTCCTGCCTCGCCTTCTCGAAATGGCCGGGACATTCGAAGGCCAACGCCAGATCGGGCGAGGCGAAGGAAAGCACGGCGGCGACGGCACCGGTCACGAGGATCTTGCGCATGGGCGGATCTCCCTGGCTGTTGTTCGGTTCTCCGGGCGACGGTCAGGGTCGGGTGTGCGACCGTCCCCGTCGAAGAGCTGAAATCCGTGATCCGCCCGTCCAGTCGTGCCGCCTCACGATGCCGTGAACAGACGACCGGCCCAGAGCGCGACCAGGACCGCGAGGCCGATCTCGCGATGGAAGCGGAAATGGCGCAGACAGGAGATCCGGTCGTCGAGATCGACCCGCGCCACCTGCCAGGCCAGCATCAGCCCGGGGAGAGCCAGCAACGGGTAGAAGGGCCAGCCGAGGCCCGCGGCCCGGCCGGACGCCGCCAACAGCAGCAGCATGACCCCGTAGAAGCCGCCGATCCAGATGCGGCTCGCCGCTCCCAGTCTGAGCGCCGTCGAGCGCACCCCGACGCGGATGTCGTCCGCCTTGTCCTGATGGGCGTAGACGGTGTCGTAGCCGAGGGTCCAGAAGACCCCGGCGGCGTAGAGGAGGAGCGCGGCGGCGTCGATCCCGCCGGTCGCCGCCGCGTAAGCCACGAGCGCCCCCCAGTTGAAGGTGATGCCGAGTACGGCCTGGGGCCACCAGGTGACTCTCTTGGCGAACGGATAGAGGAGGACGAGAGGCACGCTCGCCAGGGCCACCAGGGCCGCGACGCGGGGCAGCGCGGCGAGGACGGCGAGCCCCACCGCCGACTGGACGGCGAAGAACGCCACCGCGCCCGCGGTGCCGATCCGTCCCGCGGCCAGCGGCCGGTTGCGGGTCCGCTCCACCCGGCGATCGAATTCGCGATCGGCGAGGTCGTTGACGGTGCAGCCGGCCCCGCGCATGGCCACGGCGCCGACCGCGAACAGCAGGTACAGCCAGGGGGAAGGGGCGGCGGGCGCCAGGGCCAGCCCCCACCAGCAGGGCAGCAGCAGCAGCCAGCTCCCGATCGGCCGGTCCCAGCGGGCGAGAACGGCGAGATCACGCAACCGCGGTGGCAGCCGATCGACCCAGCCGCGCTGCCGATCGAGGACCGCTCCGTCGCCGACTTGTCGACTCATGGCCGGTCTTCTACCGTCGGCCCGAATCGGGGTAAAGGCGAGGAATGGCCGTCGTTCCGAGGCTGCATCTGGAGGATCCGCCCTTGCGGGCGGCAGTCACGGTATCGCTCGATGCCGCCCGCTCCCATTACCTCTCCCGCGTGCTGCGGCTCGCGGCCGGCGATGCGGTGGCGCTGTTCAACGCCGAGGACGGGGAATGGCGGGCGCGGGTGGTCGCGCTCGACCGGCGCGGCGTGCGCCTCGCCGTGGAAGACCGGTTGCGCCCCCCCTGCGCCGAGCCGGGTCCTTCCCTCTGGTTCGCACCGCCCCGACGGACCCGCCTCGAATGGCTGGTGGAAAAGGCGGTGGAACTCGGCGTCGGCGGGTTCCGTCCGGTGATCACCGAACGCACCGTGGCCCGGTTGCAGCGGCCGGAGCGGCTGCGGGCCATCGCCGTCGAGGCGGCGGAGCAATGCGGTCGCCTGACGGTCCCCGAATTCGCCCCGACCCGCCCGCTCGCCCGGGCCCTGGTCGAGGAGGCGCCGGCGGCGCTCCTGTTCGCCGACGAGGCCGGCGACGGTCGTCCCCTGCTGAAGGCGCTCGACGGGGAGGGGCCGGAGCCGGTGTTCCTGGTCGGGCCGGAGGGCGGCTTCACGCCCGCCGAAAGGGCGATGCTGCGGGCCCGTACGACGGTGCGGCCGGTGAGCCTCGGCCCCCGCATCCTCCGCAGCGAGACGGCGGCGCTCTACATGCTCGCCTGCTGGGGCGCGGTCCGGGGAGCGGGCGGATGAGCGGAACGGCGGCGCCGCGGCAGGCCTACGGGCTCGCCTTCCATCCCGATTTCGAGCGGCTGGTGGAAGAGCTGCACAGCCGCCCGGCGGCCGCCGTTTCGGCCCCGGTCGCCATCTCCCACACCGCGGTCCTGACCGGCCAGGAGGAGGCCGCCCGGGTCCTCGACCAGGTGGCGGCGCTGTGCCGTCGCTACGGGGCTTCGCCGCCCTATCGGGAGCATTTCCACGCCGTCGATCTCGGCCGTTTCGAGCTCCGCTTCGAACGCCATCTGGAGTTCGTCACCCTGACCTTCCTGCGTCCGGGCGGGGGGCTTCGACCGTTCCGCGACACGGCGATCGCGCTGGTGCCGGAGGATTGGCTCGCGGCCCTGCCGGGCACCGTGGTGGCGGCCTCGCATCTGGTGCTGGAGCGCGGCGAAGCACCCGATCCGACCCGCGTCGACTCCCTCTTCGAGGGACATCGGGTCCGGGCCAGCCGGGTGATGGGCAACGCCGCCGTGGTCTGCACCGACTGGCGACCGCACGGCGACGGTTTCGGCCGTTTCCACATCACCGATCTCGGGGGTCTCGATCCGGCCCGTGCGGGGCGGTTGGTGCAACGTCTCGTCGAGATCGACACCTACCGCATGATGGCGCTCCTCGGCCTGCCTCTCGCGCGGCGGGTGGCGCCGCGTCTGACCGGTGCCGAAAGCCGCCTCGCGGCGCTGACGGGGCGGATCGGCGAGGCCCGGGAACTGGCCGACGAACGGGCGCTCCTCGACGAACTGTTCGAACTCGCCGCCGACGTCGAACGGCAGGTCGCCGAAACCGCCTTCCGCTTCGGCGGCACCCGGGCCTACCATCAGCTCGTGCGCGACCGTCTGCGGGAGCTCCGGGAGGAACGGTTCGAGCCGTTCCAGCCGCTCGGCCAGTTCCTCGCCCGCCGCTTCGAGCCGGCCATGCGCACCTGCAACTCCGCCGCCGAACGGCTCGAAGGGCTCAGTCGGCGGATTTCACGGGCGGCCGATCTGGTGCGCACCCGGGTCGATCTCGAATTGCAGGAACAGAACCGGGCATTGCTGGAATCGATGGAGCGCCGGGCCGCCCTCCAGCTCCGCCTCCAGCAGACGGTCGAGGGTCTCTCGGTGGTGGTGCTGAGCTACTATCTGGTGGGGCTCGCGGCCTATGTGATCAAGGGGGTGGCGCCCTGGTTCGGGTTCGCCGCCAAGGCCCAGGCGCCGCTGGTGGCGGCGCTCGTCCCGCTGGCGGTGGGGGCGGTGTGGCTGGGTCTGCGGACCCTGCGGCGGCGGATCGGCGCCTAGGAGCATCGATGCCGCGATAGGCGCACAGGCCTATTCTGCGACAATCTGTCACCAAGTGCGGCGTCCGAGAGGCCGGTATCACTTGATTCAAATCAAGGCGGGATCGAACGGGCCGCTCGCGCCGACGGGTGGCATCCGCGCGCGGATCTGGTGAGCACGCTGGAGGGGATCGGTCGATGAAGCGATGGAAATGGGCGACCCTCGCGGGATTCCCGGTGAGCTTCGCCGGTGCGGCACGGGCGGAGGAGCACGGTGGTCAGCCGCTGCCCTGGCAGATGAACCTGCAGGATGCGGTGACCCCGATCATGGAGATGGTGGTCGACTTCCACAACCTGCTGCTGATCATCATCACCCTCATCTCGCTCTTCGTCTTCGCTCTCATCGGCTACGCCCTCTACCGCTTCCGCGAAGAGCGCAATCCGGTCGCCTCGCGCCGCTCGCACCACACCCTGCTGGAGGTGATTTGGACCGCAGTGCCGGTGCTCATCCTGGTCATCATCGCGGTCCCTTCCTTCAAGCTCCTCTACTACATGGACGTGGTTCCGGAGACCGAGTTCCGGATCAAGGCGATCGGCAACCAGTGGTACTGGACCTACGAATATCCCGATCAGGGCAACTTCACCTTCGACGCCTTCATGAAGGCGGACGAGGAGCTCGCCGAAGGCGAGCCGCGGCTGCTCGCCACCGACAACGAAGTGGTGGTGCCGGTCGACACCAAGATCCGCCTCCAGGTGACCGCCTCCGACGTCATCCATTCCTGGGCGGTGCCGGCCTTCGGCATCAAGATCGACGCCGTTCCCGGGCGCCTCAACGAGGCCTGGTTCGAGGCCACCGAAACCGGCGTGTTCTACGGCCAGTGTTCCGAACTCTGCGGCCGTCTGCACGGCTTCATGCCGATCGCGGTCCGGGTGGTGACCAAGGAGGAGTTCGCCGCGTGGATCGAGAAGGCGCGCGAGGAATTCGCGAGGGCCGACGGCCCCGTGGATCTCGCCGAACTCGACGAGATCGCGCAGTAGAGACATCCGGGCAGGGAAAGAAGAGCGATGGCACAGGAAGCGGCACACGGCCACGAACACGATGTCCCGCGCGGCTGGAAGCGCTGGGCGTTCTCGACCAATCACAAGGACATCGGCACCATGTATCTGGTGCTGGCCTTCGTCGGCGCCATGGTCGGGCTGGCGATGTCGGTCCTGTTCCGGGCCGAACTCGCGGCGCCGGGGATGCAGATCTTCGGCGATCCCCAGATGTTCAACGTGCTGGTGACCGCCCACGGCCTGATCATGGTCTTCTTCTTCGTCATGCCGGCGCTGATCGGCGGCTTCGGCAACTGGATGGTGCCGCTGATGATCGGGGCGCCGGACATGGCCTTCCCGCGCCTGAACAACATCAGCTTCTGGCTGCTGGTGCCGTCCCTCTTCCTGCTCGTGGCCGCGGCCTTCGTCGGCGAGGGCCCGGGCACCGGCTGGACCATCTATCCGCCGCTGTCGGCCGCCATCGGCCATCCGGGTCCCGCCGTGGACCTCGCCATCTTCAGCCTGCATCTGGCGGGGGCGAGCTCGCTGCTCGGCGCCATCAATTTCATCACCACCATCTTCAACATGCGCGCGCCGGGCATGACGCTGCACAAGATGCCGCTGTTCGTCTGGTCGATGCTGGTGACCGCCTTCCTCCTGCTGCTCGCGGTGCCGGTGCTGGCGGGCGCGATCACCATGCTGCTGACCGACCGCAACTTCGGGACCTCCTTCTTCGATCCGGCGGGTGGCGGTGATCCGGTGCTGTTCCAGCATCTCTTCTGGTTCTTCGGCCATCCCGAAGTCTACATCATGATCCTGCCCGCCTTCGGGATCATCAGCCACGTCATCTCCACCTTCTCCAAGAAGCCGGTCTTCGGCTATCTCGGCATGGCTTACGCGATGGTGGCGATCGGCTTCATCGGCTTCATCGTCTGGGCCCACCACATGTACACGGTGGGCATGAACGTCGATGTGAAGGCCTATTTCACCGCCGCCACCATGGTCATCGCCGTCCCCACCGGGATCAAGATCTTCAGCTGGATCGCCACCATGTGGGGCGGCTCCATCCGCCTGACGACGCCGATGCTGTTCGCCATCGGCATGATCATCCTGTTCACCATCGGTGGTGTGACCGGTGTGGTGCTGGCCAACGCCGGGATGGATTCGGTGGTCCACGACACCTACTACGTGGTGGCGCACTTCCACTACACCCTGTCGATGGGGGCGCTGTTCGGCATCTTCGCCGGCTATTACTACTGGATCGGCAAGATGAGCGGGCGGCAGTACGACGAAAGGCTGGGCAAGATCCACTTCTGGCTCACCTTCATCGCCGTCAATCTCACCTTCTTCCCCATGCATTTCGCCGGTCTCGCCGGCATGCCGCGGCGCATCCCGGACTATCCGGACGCCTTCTGGGGATGGAACATGATCTCCTCGATCGGGGCCTTCCTCGGCGCGATCAGTGCCCTGTTCTTCATCTACATCGCCTGGAAGACGTTCCGCTCCGGCGAAAAATGTCCCGACAACCCCTGGGGCGAAGGGGCCACGACCCTTGAGTGGACGGTGAGCTCGCCGCCGCCCTTCCACACCTTCGAGAAACTGCCGGAGGTGCGCTGAGATCATGGCGACGGGGGGGAGTCGGGCCGTCCGCGAGAATGCTGGCGCGATCGAGCAGGTGGCCACCGCACCGGTGGCCACGCCGCTCGACTACTGGCGTCTCCTCAAGCCGAACGTCATGCAGCTCGTGGTCTTCACGGGGGCGGTCGGCCTCTATCTGGCACCGGGCGGCGTCCACCCGTTGCTGGCCTTCGTCGCGGTATTGGCGATCGCGCTCGGCGCCGGCGCCTGTGCCGCCATCAACAACGCCTACGACGCCGATATCGACCGGCGGATGCACCGCACCCGCGGCCGTCCCACGGCGACCGGCAGGATCGCCCCGGCGGAGGCCCTCGGTACCGGCATCGCCCTCGGTCTGATCGCGGTGATGCTGATGGGGCTGGCGCTCAACTGGCTGGCCGCCGGCCTCCTCGCCTTCACCATGCTCTTCTACGTCGGCGTCTACACGCTGCTGCTCAAGCGCCGCACGCCGCAGAACATCGTCGTCGGCGGTGTCGCCGGGGCGCTGCCGCCGGTGATCGGCTGGGCCGCGGTCACCGGCGAGCTCGCACTCCTGCCGCTGTTGCTGTTCCTGATCGTCTTTCTGTGGACGCCGCCGCATTTCTGGTCGCTGGCCCTCTATCGCAACGACGACTACCGGCGGGTCGGGGTGCCGATGCTGCCGGTGGTGGCGGGGCGGCCCACCACCCTCCGCCACATCTTCGTCTATGCTGTGGCGGTCTCGCTGGTCGCGCTGCTGCCGGCGGCGATCGGGGGTGCCGGCTGGCTTTACGCCTCCATCGCCCTGGCGGCGGGGGGAATGTTCACCTTCACGGCCTGGCGGCTGCTGCGCACCGACAGCGACCGTCTCGCGGTGCGCTGTTTCCGCGTCTCGATCCTCTATCTGTTCCTGATCTTTCTCGGGCTGGTGGTCGATTATGCTGTCCTCCGCGCCTTCGGGATCTGACCGCGTGCCGCTCGACGATCGCGAGTTCCGGCGTCGGCAGCGGACCAAGAATCTGCTGCTGGGCGGTCTGCTGCTGGCGCTCGCCGTGCTGTTCTACTTCGTGACCCTGGTCCGGCTCGGAGGCGGCTGATGGCGGGAAAAGGGGTTCGGCGGACGGCCTTCGCGCTGGTGGCGGTGATCATCGGGATGATCGGACTGACCGCGGCATCGGTGCCGCTCTATCGTCTGTTCTGTCAGATCACCGGTTACGGCGGCACCCCCGACATCGCCGAGGCCCCGCCCGAAGACACGCGCGAGGTGCTGGTCGAGGTGACCTTCAACGCCGATGTGGACAGGCGCCTGCCCTGGCGCTTCCGGCCGCTGCAGGAGCGCATCACGGTGCGGGTCGGCGAACCCGCCCTGGCCGTCTTCGAAGCGGTCAATGTCGGCGATCGGACGGTCGTCGGTCAGGCGACCTACAATGTGACGCCGTTCAAGATCGGCGGGTATTTCTACAAGGTGCAGTGCTTCTGCTTCAACGAGCAGAAGCTGGCGCCCGGGGAGCGGGTGGAGATGCCCGTCTCGTTCTTCGTCGATCCCGAGATGCTCGAGGATCCGACCACCGACGAGGTGCGCCAGATCACCCTCTCCTACACCTTTTTCCTGAACGAGGAAGCCACCGCCGCCCTGGCCGCCGAAGCGGCCGGAGCGAGGGTGGGCGATTCCTGAGCGAAGCGAGGCGGGGAAGGAGCGAAGGACATGGCGTCAGGAGCGGATACGGCGGTCGCCGGGCATCACCACGACCATCCCTACCATCTCGTCGAGCCCAGCCCCTGGCCGATCGTCGGGAGCTTCGCCGCCCTTCTGCTGACCGGCGGGGCGGTAATGTGGATGCACGAGATCGCCGGTGGCAAGTGGATCACGCTGCTCGGTTTCCTCGGCATCTTGATCACCATGTGGGGCTGGTGGCGCGATGTCATCCAGGAGGCCCGCGAAGGTCACCACACCGAGGTGGTAGCGCGCGGGCTCCGTCTCGGGATGGCCCTCTTCATCACCTCCGAGGTGCTGTTCTTCGCCGCCTTCTTCTGGGCCTTCTTCTGGGGCGCGCTGGTGCCGCCGGAGACCGTCGCCGTCTCCTGGCCGCCGGAGGGTGTGGAGCCCATCCCCACCTGGGAGATCCCCTTCCTCAACACCCTCATCCTCTTGACCTCCGGGGCGACCGTCACCTGGGCGCATCACGCCATCAAGCAGAACGACAACCAGACCGCGTTCAAAGCGCTGCTGCTGACGGTGGTGCTGGGTATCACCTTCACCTTCTTCCAAGTTTACGAATACTACATCGCCATCGTCCACGAGGGCTTCACCCTCCAGGACGGGATCTTCGGCTCGGCCTTCTATCTGGCCACCGGTTTCCACGGGCTGCACGTGCTGATCGGCACGATGTTCCTGATCGTCTGCACGGTCCGCGCCTGGAAGAACGATTTCACCCCCCAGCGGCACGTGGGTTTCGAGGCGGCGGCCTGGTACTGGCATTTCGTCGACGCCGTCTGGCTGTTCCTCTTCACCTTCGTCTACTGGTGGGGCGGCAGTCTGGAGTTCACCGTCACCCCGGTTCAATAGGGGTGACGAGGACCGTCTCGCCGGTCGCCGCGGCTCTGGCCGGCCGCTGTCCGCGCTGCGGAGAGGGTCGGCTGTTCCGCGGCTTCCTCGCCGTGGCGCCCCGGTGCGCCGCCTGCGGTCTCGCGCTTTCCGGCGAGGACAGCGGCGACGGGCCGGTGGCCTTCATCATCCTCCTGGTCGGGTTTCTCGTCGTCGGCGCGGCCCTGATCGTCGAGGTCCGGGTCGGCTGGCCGGTCCGGCTGCATCTCCTCGTCTGGCTGCCGCTCGCCTTCCTCGGCTGTCTCGCCCTGATGCGGCCCTTCAAGGCGGCGATGATCGGCCTCCAGTTCAAGCACCGGGCGCGCGATTTCGACCATGCCGGCTGAACGGCGGCGGTTCCGCCCGGGCATCGCCGCCAGCCTGGCCACGGCCTTCGCCTTGGCGGTGCTGATCGCGCTCGGTCTCTGGCAGCTCCAGCGTCTCGCCTGGAAGGAAGATCTCATCGCCCGCATCGAAGCCGGTCTCGCGGCCCCGGCGGTGGAACTCGAAAAGCTGCCGGCGGACGGGCGGGCGTTCGCCTATCGCCGGGTGCGCCTCGCCGGCGAGCTCCTCGCCGCCGGCAATTTCGCCTACGGGGCGCTCAACCTGGGCGGACGTCTGGGCGCCTCCCTGATCACGCCCATGCGGCTCGCCGACGGGAGCGTGCTCCTGGTGGAGCGGGGATGGCTGCCGGAAAAGGAGCTTCCACCGGACGAGCCGGCGGCCCTCGCCCGGCCCGCGAGGGCGGTGGTGGAAGGCGTGCTGGTCTACATCGGCGAGGAACGTCAGCGGCTCTTCGTACCCGACAACGATCCCGCCGACCGGCGCTTCTACTGGTTCGACCGCCGGGCCATCACCGGTCTCGCGGGGGCGCCGGTCGCCCCCTTCCTCCTGCACGCGGAAACGGCGGAACCGCCCGAGGTCCTGGCCACACCCCTGCCGGTGCGGGCCGACCTGCCCAACCGGCATCTCGGCTACGCCGTCACCTGGTTCGGGCTGGCGGCTTCGCTGCTGGTGATCTATGTGGTCTTCGGCTTCCGGCGCGGCGCCGAGCGCCGCGATCGGTCCGCGAGCGAAGGATAGCGAGGTGCGTGCTCTCAAATCGACCGCCGGTCTGGCGGCTCTGCTGACATTCGTCCTGATCGTTCTGGGTGCCGCCGTGCGGGTGACCAATTCCGGGCTCTCCTGTCCGGACTGGCCGACCTGCTACGGCTACTGGCTGCCCCTTCCCGACAACATCCCGGAGGATGCCGGCTATTTCTACTACCAGGTCATGCTCGAATGGGTCCACCGGCTGATCGCCGGCGTCTTCCTCGGGCCCCTGGTGCTGGTCCTCGCCTGGCTCGCCTTCCGCCATCGCCGGGAGCGGCCCGGCCTCGCCGGCGGAGCCCTGCTGCTGGTCCTGCTGCTGCTGGTCCAGGCCGGCCTCGGCGGGGTCACCGTACTCGACCAGAACAGCCCCTGGTCGGTGGCTCTCCATCTCGGCACCGCGCTCCTGGTGCTGAGCATGACCCTGTTCCTCGCCGCCCGTGCCGGCGATCCGGCGCCTCCGGTCGATTCCGGCTTCCGCGGGATCGTCCTGATCACCTGGCTCGTGACCTTCGCGGCCATCGTTTCGGCAGCGATGATGGCCAAGATGGGAGCGGCGCTCGCCTGTGCCACCTGGCCGCTGTGCGACGGGGCGGTGGTGCCGGACCTCTCCGACCCTCTGGTTCTCGTGAACTGGATCCACCGGGTTCTGGCGGCGCTCGCGGTCCTCGCCATCGTCCTCGTCTGGCTGCGCGGCCGCCGGCTCGGCGGGGTGTATCGCGGCCTCGGCACGGGGGCGCTGCTGCTGGTGCTGCTGGCGGCGTTGCTGGGCGCCCACGGCATCGCCACCCTGTGGCCACTCTGGGCGGCGGTCACCCATCAGGCGATCGCCATTCTGGTCTTCATGCACGTCACCATGATCCTCTGGAAGGCCTGGCCGGTCTCCGGGGAGACGGTGGACGCGAGGCCGGCATGAACGATCCGCTGGGCGTCCTCGAAGCCCGGTTCCGCCGCCTGCACGCGATCGAGGGCGCGCTCGCCGTTCTCACCTGGGATCAGGCGGTGTGGATGCCGCCGGGCGGCGGCGCCGCGCGAGGCCAGCAGATCGCCACCCTGCGGCGACTCGCCCACGACATCCTGACGGCGCCCGAGCTCGAAGAACTGCTGGAGGCGGCGGCCGCCATCGTCGAGGATCCCCTGGGGCGGGCCAACCTGCGGGAGATGCGCCGGCTGCGGGTGCTCGCGATGGCGGTCGATCCGGCCCTGGTCGAAGCCGCGGCCGAAGCCACCACCCGGGCCGAGCTGGTCTGGCGCGAGGCCCGCGAGCGCAGCGATTTCGCCATGCTGCGGCCGCATCTCGAACAGGTGGTGGCGCTCGAACGGGAACGCGCCCGCCAGCTCGGTGCCGCCCTCGGCCTCGCCCCTTACGACGCGCTGCTCGGCACCTACCAGCCGGGTCTCGCGGATGCCGATCTCACCCGTCTGTTCGCGCCCCTGGCCCGGCATCTGCCGGATCTCGTCGATACGGTTCTGGCCCGCCAGAAGGCGCCCTTGCGACCCCAGGGGCCGTTCCCGAAGGCGGCGCAGAGGGCGCTCGCGGAGCGGCTGATGCGCCGGCTGGGCTTCGATTTCGCCCACGGTCGGCTGGACGAGAGCACCCATCCCTTCTGCGGCGGCACGCCCACCGACATCCGGATCACCACCCGTTACGACGAGACCGACGCCATGACCGGTCTGATGGCGGTCCTGCACGAGACCGGCCATGCGCTTTACGAGGCCGGGTTGCCGCGGGATCGGCTCGACCAGCCGGTGGGGGCGGCGCGCGGCATGGCGGTCCACGAGAGCCAGTCCCTGCTGATCGAAATGCAGCTCTGCCGCTCCCGGCCCTTCCTGGGCTTTCTCGCCGGCGAGCTGGAGCGGGCCTTCGGCGGCGATCCGGCCTTCGATCCGGACAATCTCGTGCGGCTCTACAATCGTGTCGAGCGCGGTTTCATCCGGGTCGATGCCGACGAACTCACCTATCCGCTCCACGTGATCCTGCGCTGGCGGCTCGAACGGGCGCTGATCGAGGCGGAGCTGGAACCGGCGGAGCTGCCGGAAGCCTGGAACGCGGGGATGCGCGAGCTCCTCGGCGTGATGCCGCCGGACGATCGTCGGGGCGTGCTCCAGGACATTCACTGGCCGGTGGGTCTCTTCGGCTACTTTCCGTGCTACACGGTGGGCGCGCTGCTCGCCGCCCAGCTTTTCCGCGCCCTCCGGAGCGCCCTTCCCGAGCTCCCGGAATCCATCGCCGCCGGCCGCTTCGGCGAGCTCCTCGCCTGGTTGCGGCAGCGGGTCCACGGTCGCGGATCGCAGCCCGAATTCGCCGAGCTCGTCGTCGAGGCGACCGGAGCGCCTCTTTCCTGCGCCGCCTTCTTCGCCCATCTGGCCGAACGCTACGGAGTGTCGGTGGAGACGGCGGAGGCATGATCGCGCATGTGAGCACCCGCGGTGGTGCCGGTCGGCGCAGTTTCGAGGAGGTGCTGCTAGCCGGCCTCGCCGAAGACGGCGGATTGTTCCTCCCGGAAAGCTGGCCCCGGTTTTCCCGTGAAGCGCTGGCGGCGATGCAGGGGCTCTCCTATGCGGAAACGGCGTGCCGCATTCTCCTGCCCTTCGTCGAGGACTGTTTCGAGGCCGCGGAACTGGGCGAGCTGTGCGAGACCGCCTACGCCGGTTTCGATCATGCGGCGACCGCCCCGCTGGTCCAGATCGCCGCCGACGACTGGCTGCTGGAACTGTTCCACGGCCCCACCCTGGCCTTCAAGGATTTCGCGCTCCAGCTCCTGGGGCTCATGTTCGAGCGGGTGCTGGCCCGTCGCGGCCGTCGCATCACCATCGTCGGCGCCACCTCCGGCGACACCGGTTCGGCCGCCATCCACGCCGTCGCCGGACGCGCCAACATGGCGATCGTCGTCCTCCACCCCCACGAGCGGGTGTCGGCCGTGCAGCGCCGCCAGATGACCACGGTCGAGGCCGGCAACGTCTTCAACATCGCCGTCCGCGGCACCTTCGACGACTGTCAGGCGCTGGTGAAGGCGATGTTCGCCGACACCGCGTTCCGCCGCGAATTCGATCTGGCGGCCATCAACTCCATCAACTGGGCGCGCATTCTCGCCCAGACCGTCTACTACGTCTTCGCCGCCCTGCGGCTCGGCGGTCTCGAGCGGCCACCCGTCTTCGCCGTACCCACCGGCAATTTCGGCGACGTCTACGCCGGCTACGTGGCCCATCGGATCGGCCTGCCGATCCGGCGTCTGGTGGTCGCCACCAACCGCAACGACATCCTCGCCCGCTTCTTCGCGACCGGCGTGTACCGGGCCGGCGAGGTGGTGCCGACGGTGACGCCGAGCATGGACATCCAGGTCGCGAGCAATTTCGAGCGTCTCCTGTTCGCGCTCGAGGGGGGCGACGGCGCGCGGGTGCGCACCAAGCTCGAGGAATTCGCCCGGAGCGGCATGCTCACCGTCGATTCGGCGGAGCTCGCCGCGCTGGCGGAGCTGTTCCTCGCCGGTCGGGCCACCGAAGAGGAAACCCGCGCCGCCATCCGTGCGGTCTGGGTCGAGAGCGGCCGGGTCGTGGATCCGCATACGGCGGTCGGGGTCCATGTCGGCCGCCGGCTGCGCCGCCCGGGCGAGGGACCGCTCGTCTGTCTCGCCACCGCCCATCCCGCGAAATTCCCGGAGACGGTCGCCGAGGCCACGGGGCGACAGGAGGCCCTGCCGCCGCGGCTCGGCGATCTGATGCGGCGGCAGGAGCGGTTCGCCGTCCTCGACGCCGATCCGGCGGCGATACAGGGGTTCATCCGCGAACGTCTCGGCCGTCGATGAGGGGGCTGCTCCATCGTCTCACCACGCTTCCCGGCGGCCTGCGGGTGGCGACCGCGACCCTGCCGCACGTCGAGACGGTGGCGGTCGGGGTGTGGATCGGTGCCGGTACCCGGCACGAGTCGGAGGACGCCGCCGGCGCTGCCCACCTGCTCGAGCACATGGCCTTCAAGGGCACCGAAAGGCGGGACGCGCGGCGCATCGCCGAGGAGATCGAAAGCGTCGGCGGTAGCCTCGACGCCCACACCTCGCGCGAATACACGGCCTACTACGCACGGCTGCTGGCCGAGGATCTGCCGCTGGCCCTCGACCTCCTCGCCGACATCCTCCAGCATTCGCGGCTCGACGAGGAGGAGCTCGCCCGCGAGCGGCAGGTGGTGCTGCAGGAGATCGCCGAGGTCAACGACGCGCCCGACGATCTGGTCTTCGATCTCTTCCAGGAGCAGGCCTTTCCCGATCAGCCGCTGGGCCGCCCCGTGCTCGGCAACCGCGACAGCGTAGCCGCCATGTCGCGCGAGGCGCTGTGCCGCTTTCTGCGCGAGCGGTACGTCATGCCCCGGACCATCGTCGCCGCCGCCGGCAAGGTCGAGCACGAGGAGGTCGAGGCGCTGGCGGAAAGCCTCTTCGGCGGGCTGGCGCCGGACGGTCGGCCGAGCTCGCCGCCGGCCCGCTATCGGGGAGGTGCCCGGCTGGTGGAGCGGGAGTTCGACCAGGTCCATCTGGTTCTGGGATTTCCGGCGCCGGCCTACGGCGATCCCGACTATTTCGCGCTCCATCTGCTGTCCAACATCCTCGGTGGCGGCATGGCCTCGCGTCTCTTCCAGGAGGTGCGGGAAAGGCGGGGTCTCGCCTATTCGGTGTTCGGCTTCGCTTCCTGCTTTTCCGACGCCGGGCTGTTCGGGGTCTATTCGAGCACCGAGCCGGAACAATCGGCGGAACTCCTGTTCACCCTCTGCGACGAGCTCCGCCGTTTCGCGGAAGGGCCGACCGCGGAGGAGCTCGCCCGGGCGAAGAAGCAGCTCGAAGCGAGCCTGCTGATGAGTCTCGAGAGTTGCGGTGCGGTGGCCGAGGATCTGGCACGCCAGCTCCTGTTCTTCGGCCGTCGGCTGCCGGTGCCCGAGATCGTCGCGCGCATCGAGGCGGTGACCCGGGACGACCTCCGCCGGCTCGCGCACGGGCTGCTCGGCGCCACCCCGACCCTCGCCGCCATCGGCCCGCTCTCGGGCTTCCCCGATTTCGCGACGGTTCGTGCCCGCCTCGCCTGAACACCCGGGTTCCCGGCCCGCCGTGTTGCAATGCAGCAAGGCTGCCTCTAATTTGCGGCACGAAGTTTCCGCTCCGCGTCAGGACCCGCGATGATCGAACCCCGGACCCGGCCCGCCAACCCCTGTTTCAGCTCCGGCCCGACGGCCAAGCGGCCGGGCTGGTCGCCCGCGGTGCTCGAGGGCGCGCTCGTCGGCCGCTCGCATCGCGCCGCGCCCGCCAAAGCCCGGCTCGCCGAGGTGATCGACCGGAGCCGCCGGCTCCTGGGCATTCCCGAGGAATTCCGGCTGGGCATCATGCCCGGGTCCGATACCGGGGCCTTCGAGGCGGCGATGTGGTCGCTCCTGGGGCCGCGGGGGGTCGACGTGCTGGTCTTCGACGCCTTCGGCAAGGGCTGGCTGACCGATATCGAAGGGCAGCTCCGCCTGCCCGATGTCCGGGCTCTGGAGGCGCCCTACGGCGAGCTGCCCGATCTCGACGCCGTCGATCCCGGTCGCGATCTGGTCTTCACCTGGAACGGCACGACTTCGGGCGTGCGGGTTCCGGACGGCGACTGGATCGCCGCCGACCGTGAAGGGCTGGTCCTCTGCGATGCGACCTCGGCGGTGTTCGCCGTGGAGCTGCCCTGGGAGCGGCTCGATGTGGTCACCTGGTCCTGGCAGAAGGTGCTCGGCGGCGAGGCCCAGCACGGGATGCTGGCCCTCGGACCGCGGGCGGTGGAGAGGCTTGAGAACCACACCCCGCCCTGGCCGCTGCCCAAGATCTTCCGTCTGACGAAGAACGGCCGTCTGGCGGAAGGGATTTTCCGCGGCGAGACCATCAATACGCCGTCCATGCTGGCCGTCGAGGACGCGCTGGACGCGCTGGGCTGGGCCGAGACGGTGGGCGGTCGGAGCGGACTGGAGGCACGGGTGCGCGCCAATCTGGCGGTCGTGGAGGCGTGGGTGGCGGAGACCGGCTGGGTGGATTTCCTCGCGCGTCGGCCGGAGATCCGTTCGCCTACCGCGATCTGCCTGCGGATCACCGATCCGGCGGTGGCGGCACTGCCGGAAGAGGAGCGGAAGGGCTTCGTGAAGGCCATGCTGGCGAGGCTGGAGGCCGAACAGGTGGCTCACGACATCGGCGCCTATCGCGATGCACCGCCGGGATTGCGGATCTGGGGTGGTGCCACCGTGGAAAGGGCCGACATCGAGGCCCTGCTTCCCTGGCTGGACTGGGCCTTCGCCGAGGTCCGGGCGGCGCTCTGAGCGCCCGTCCCTTTCTCTTTCCACCGACGGGATCGTCTTCATGCCAAAGGTTCTGATCGCCGACAAGCTGAGCCCGGTAGCGGTCCGCATCTTCGAGGAACGGGGCATCCTCCCCGAACTGCGCACCGGTCTCGCGGAGCCGGAGCTGGCGGCCGTGATCGGTGAATACGACGGCATCGCCGTCCGTTCCGCGACCCGGGTCACGGCTGCCGTGCTGGAAGCCGGGGCGCCGCGTCTCAAGGTGGTGGGGCGGGCCGGCATCGGCGTCGACAACATCGACGTCGAGGCGGCCACCCGTTGTGGGGTGGTGGTCATGAACACCCCGTTCGGCAACGCGGTGACCACCGCCGAGCACGCCATCGCCATGATGTTCGCGCTCGCCCGTCAGATCCCGGCGGCCGACCGTTCCACCCGGGCCGGCAGATGGGAGAAATCGCGCTTCATGGGGGTCGAGCTCACCGGCAAGACCCTCGGCGTGATCGGCTGCGGCAACATCGGTTCGATCGTCGCCGAGCGGGCGCAAGCCCTGAAGATGCGGGTGCTGGTGTACGATCCCTTCCTGTCCGAGGAGCGGGCGCGCGCGCTCGGGGTGGAGCGGGTGTCGTTCGAGACGCTCCTCGAACGGGCCGATTTCATTTCCCTGCACACGCCGCTCACCGACCAGACCCGCAACATCCTCTCCCGCGAAGCGTTGCTCGGGACCCGGCCCGGGGTGCGCATCGTCAACTGCGCCCGCGGCGGGTTGATCGACGAGGCGGCGCTCGCCGATCTCATCCGTGCCGGGCATGTCGCCGGTGCCGCCCTCGACGTGTTCGCCACCGAGCCGGCCCGGGAATCGCCGCTGTTCGAGATGGAGGAGGTGGTGGTGACCCCGCATCTCGGGGCCTCGACCACGGAGGCGCAGGAGAAGGTGGCGATCCAGATCGCCGAACAGATGAGCGACTATCTGCTCTACGGCGCGATCGTCAATGCCCTCAACATGCCGGCGGTGAGCCCCGAGGAAGCGCCCCGCCTGACCCCCTACATGAAGCTCGCCGAACAGCTCGGCTCCTTCGCCGGCCAGCTCACCGAGACGGGATTGCAATCGGTGACGATCACCTTCGGCGGAGAGGTGGCGGCCCTCAACACCCGTCCGCTGGTGCAGATCGCCCTCCAGGGCCTGCTGCGGCCGGTACTGGAGACGGTCAACATGGTCAGCGCGCCGGCGGTGGCCCGGGCCCGCAACATCGAGGTGACCACCGTCGAAAAGGAGAGCATCGAAGGCTACCGGACGCTGATGACGGTGGAGGTCTGCACCGAACGGGGGCTGCGCGAGGTGAGCGGTACCCTCTTCCAGGGATCGGAGCCGCGGGTGGTGTCGATCCGGGGCGTGCCGATGGAGGCCCGGCTCGGTCCCCACATGCTCTACGTCCGCAACCGTGACCGGCCCGGCCTGATCGGCGCCCTGGGCACCCTGCTCGGCGATGCCGGCCTCAACATCGCCACCTTCCATCTCGGTCGCGAAAAGCCCGGCGGTGACGCGGTGGCCCTGGTCGAGGTCGACCAGCCGATTCCCGAGGCGCTGCTCGAGGCGGTCCGCGCCCTGCCGCAGGTCCTCCAGGCCAAGGCGTTGCATTTCCGTTAGGCCGCACCAATTTCCAGCCCCGCCCCGGGAGATCGCGGAGGGGAGGTGTCGGTGGCGGGAAGCAGAAGGGATATGCTGGTCGGAGCCGGCTGGCTGGCGGGGTTCTCGCTGCTGCCGGCGCTCGCCCGTTTCGCCGCGGCCGCCGAACCGCCGGTGACCGGACCGGCGGAGCCCTTCGACTTCGCCGCCCTGCGCAGGCTCGCCCGTGGGATCGCCGCGGCGCCGCCGCGCCCGTTCCGTGACGAGCTGCCGCCGCAGCTCCGCGATCTCGACTACGATCGCTACCGGCGGATCGCCTTCCGCCCCGACCGTGCCCTCTGGCACGATCGGCCGCTGGCCTTCCGGGCCCAGTTCTTCCATCTCGGCCTCTTCTTCCGTCGGAAGGTGCGGATCTTCGAGGTGGCGGACGGGCGTGCCCGGGAGCTCGCCTACGATCCGGCGATGTTCGACTACGGGGGCAACCGCTTCGATCCGCCCCTGCCGGACGATCTCGGCTTCGCCGGTTTCCGGCTCCATTTCCACACCGACTTCCGCTTCGACGTGGCGGTCTTCCAGGGGGCCTCCTACTTCCGCGCCGTCGACGGCCGCAACCAGTACGGGCTTTCCGCCCGCGGCCTCGCCATCGACACCGGGCTGCCGCGGCCCGAGGAATTCCCCGATTTCACCCGTTTCTGGCTGCTGCGGCCGCGGCCCGACGCGACCACCGTCACCGTCTGGGCTCTTCTGGAAAGCCCCAGCATCACCGGTGCCTACCGCTTCCTGATCGCTCCCGGCGGCCGCACCGTGATGGAGGTGGAGGCGTGGCTCTACCCGCGACGGCCCGTCGAGCGGCTCGGCATCGCCCCGCTCACCAGCATGTACCAATGCGGGGAGAACGATCGCCGGGTGTGCGACGATTGGCGGCCGGAGATCCACGATTCGGACGGTCTCGCGATCTGGACCGGCAACGGCGAGCGCATCTGGCGACCGCTCGTGAACCCCGCGCGTCTCCGGGTCAGCAGCTTCCTCGACGAAAACCCGCGCGGTTTCGGCCTGCTGCAGCGCGACCAGCGTTTCGCGAGCTACCAGGATACCGGTGCCCGCTACCATCTGCGTCCCGGGGCCTGGGTGGAGCCCCGGGAGGGCTGGGGACCCGGGGCCGTGATGCTGGTGGAGATCCCGACGCCCGACGAGACCTTCGACAACATCGTCGCCTTCTGGAATCCCGAGCGACCGCTGTCGCCGGGCGAGGAGGCGCGTCTGCGCTACCGGCTCGTCTGGGGTGCCGATCCGGCGCCCCGGGCCGATCTCGCCACCGTGCGGGCGACCCGGATCGGCAAGGGCGGGGTGGTCGGTCGGCCCCGGCCGCCGCGAACCGCCAAGTTCGTGGTCGATTTCGCCGGCGGACCGCTGTCGCTCCTCGCCGAGGACGCCCCGGTGGTGCCGGTGGTCGGTGCCTCCCACGGGGAGATCGTCGACAGGGAGGCGGCGGGGACCCGGCGTCCCGGGGCACCCGCGGCTTTCGTCGTGCCCGAGGCGGGGATCTGGCGGGTGGTGTTCGACTATCGCTGGCGCGAGGTACGGCCCGTCGATCTCCGCCTCTATCTGCGTCTCGGCCCGCAGGCGCTGAGCGAGACCTGGCTCTATCAGTGGGATCCGCCCGCCGGCTGAGAGTTTCGTCGGCGGTGGAGAGCCCCGCCGGCCGGCCGCGTGAGGGGCGTGCGGTTCAGTCGCCGCCGGCGTGACGGGCCCGCGGTTCGGCCAGCGGCGGCGCGATCAGCGGGCCGCCGCCGTAGTCGATACCCGCCGCCGCCACCGCCTGCAGGCTGCCCGCCTCCTCGATCTCCAGCATCGCCGTGCGCATGCGGGCTTCGCGTCCGAGAACCACGAAGCGGGCGATGTCGGCCCGGTCCCAGAGCTCGACACGCTCGCGTTCGCCGAAATCCTCGGCCAGTCGCTCGCCGTACCAGCTCGCCGTGAGAAAGCGGATGTCGCAGCCTTCGAGATGTTCGGTGGTGAGCAGTTCGGGCTCGATCCTGGCGGCGAGGGTGAAGGCGAAAGGACGGAGATAGGAGACCAGTTCCTGGAGACTGGCCTGGGGCATGCCCGGCGGCAGATCCAGGAGTTCGAACACCAGATGCCGGGCGGCGTGGGAGGGCAGTGCCCGGCAGTGCTGCAGATAGGAGTCGCGCAGACGTCGCGCGGCCAGGGTCTCGTAATGAACGGGGAGGACCAGAAAGGCGCGCAGGCGACCGCGGAGCGCGCGCAGCGCCTCACCGGCCCGGCGCAGCATCCAGCCGTCGAGCTCGGCGTCGAACACGCCGTTGATCCGCTCCTCGCAGACCGTTTCCGCGGGGGCATCCGGCTCCTCCGGGCGGCGCAGCAGGGCTTCCACCCGGTAAGCGGAGACCAGCGATTTGCGGAGATGGACGAGGGGGCGGTAGCGGGCCCGGAAATGCATGACATTGTCACGGAAGGCGCGGCGCTCGCGGTCTTCGAGCTGGCGATTGAAGGCGGCGATGCGCTCGTGGAGCTGACGCGGGCTCACCACCTCCCTGAGCCCGGTGTCGTAATCGAACGGCAGGGTCTGGACCCGCATGGCCACCCCGCCGGGCACCAGACCGCAGAGGCGCTGGGTGATCTCCGCCGCCACCAGCCGCGCCCGCGCTTCCGCCTCCGCCCGGCGCCGGCCGGTGAGCAGCAGGTAGGCGTGTTCCTCGTCGACGACGAGATAGAGATCGTCGGGACCGATCGCCCGGTCGAGGGCATGCTCGATGATCAGGAAGATCTTTTCCCGCAGATCTTCCCAGCGACGGCCGAAACGGAGATGGATCTGGCCGAAATCGAGGATCTGAAGGGCGCTGTAGAGGCGCGGCTGGGGCTGCGAGAGCACCGCCTTGCGGAAGGCCGCGAGGCGGCTCGCGAAACTCGCCAGTACCGTGGGATCGAGTCCCTTGCGCCCGCGCGGCGGATACAGGCTGAAGGGAGGGCGCGTGGCGGCACGGCTCCCGGTCTCCTGTCCGATCCCTGCCTCCTGCACCGCCCGGTCCACCTCCGTCGCTTTCGCCCCTCGCGGGACGGGGATTCCGGGTGCGGCACGCGCCCGCGCCCGACGGGCCGGAAGATAGGCCCGGAGAGTTAACGGCGGATTAACGCAACTTCCGCGATCCTCCGTCCGACCGTTGCGGGAGGAGGGTCGCTGGCCTACAACCGGCGCGCCATCGATCATCGGATGCCCCGCTCATGTCCGTTCTCGCCGATCATCCGCCGGCTCCGCTGCTGGCCGCCCTGCTGGCGATCGCCGAAAGGGCCGCGGCCGCCACCCTCCGCTTCTACGGGGGAGAAACCGAAACCCGTTACAAGGCCGACAGTTCGCCGGTCACCGCCGCCGACGAGGCGGCCGAGGCGATCATTCTCGAGGAGCTCCGGCGTCTCACTCCGGAGGTGCCGGTGATCGCCGAGGAAGCGGTGGCCGCCGGGCGCATTCCGGAAATCGGCGGCGGCCCCTTCTGGCTGGTGGATCCCCTCGACGGGACCAAGGAATTCTTGTCCGGGAACGGCGAGTTCACGGTCAACATCGGGCTCGTGGAAGAAGGACGGCCGATCCTCGGCATCGTCCGGGCGCCGGCTCTGGAGACGAGCTGGTACGCCGCCGCGGGGCGGGGCGCCTTCCGCCGGGACCGCGGGGGCGAGCGGCCGATCGAGGTGCGCCCGGCGGATCCCGCCCGTCTGGTGGCGGTGGCCAGCCGCTCCCATCGCGACGCCGAGACCGACGCCTGGCTGCGGCGGCACCGCATCGCCGAAACGGTCGCCGCCGGCAGCTCCCTCAAGTTCTGCGTGATCGCCGAGGGACGGGCCGACGTCTATCCCCGCTTCGGCCCGACCATGGAATGGGATACCGCCGCCGGTCATGCGGTGCTGGCGATCGCCGGCGGCCGGGTGGTCACCGTCGAGGGCGGACCGCTGGTCTACGGCAAGCCCTCCTTCCGCAATCCCGGCTTCGTCGCCTATGGCGGTCTCGATCCCTTCTGACCCCGTCTTCCCGGGGTCGGCGACCGGCCGGGCCCGCCGCCGCCGGCCCCGGCGGTGACGGGCTGGCTCGGTCTTCTCCGTCGGCTGCCGCCGGAGACGGCGCACCGCCTCGCCGTCCGGGGGGTGAGACTGGCCCCCGCCCTGCATCTGCCGCGCTCCGAGCGTCTGCGGGCCCGCCTCGGTCCCCTCGATCTGCCCCATCCGCTGGGCCTGGCCGCCGGCTTCGACAAGAACGGCGAGGCGGTGGACGGGCTGCTGCGGCTCGGTTTTTCCTTCGTCGAAATCGGCACCGTCACGCCGCGCCCGCAGCGGGGCAACCGCCCTCCGCGGCTGTTCCGCCTGCCGGAGGACGAGGCGATCGTGAACCGGATGGGCTTCAACAATGCCGGCATGGAGAGGGTGGCGGCGGGGCTCGCGCGGCGCCGTCGCCGCGGGGTGGTGGGTGTCAATATCGGCATCAACCGCGACAGCCGCGATCCGGCGGCCGACTATCGCCGGGTCTACGAGCGCCTGGCGCCGCTCGCCGACTATGTGGCCCTCAATGTCTCCTCGCCCAACACCCCGGGATTGCGCGATCTCCAGACCGCCTCCCGGCTGCGCCCGATTCTCGGGGCGCTGGCGGAAGCGCAGGCGGGGCTCGGCGCGAGCCGGCCGCTGTTCGTCAAGATCGCTCCCGATCTCGGGCAGACGGAGCTGGAAGCCCTGGTCGAGACCGCCGTCGCCTGCGGCGTCACCGGGCTGATCGTCGGCAACACCACCATCTCGCGGCCGGAGGGGTTGCGCTCGCCGCTTTCCCGCGAGCCGGGCGGGCTGAGCGGCCGCCCGCTCTTCGCTCTTTCCACGGAGCTGCTGCGGCGGACCGCGCGACTGGCCCGGGGCCGGCTCTGTCTGGTGGGCTGCGGCGGCATCTTCGACGGGCGGGATGCCTACGCCAAGATCCGCGCCGGCGCCTCGGTCCTGCAGCTCTTCACCGCCCTCGTCTACCGTGGACCGCGGGTGATCAGGACCATTCTGGAGGAGCTGGAGGCGTTGCTGGCGGGCGACGGGTTCGCCCGGCTGGAGGAGGCGGTGGGGGCCGATCTCGGATGACGGGCCACCCTCCGCCGGACCTTGCCGGCGGCGACGACGACGCGCATCTTGAAGACCGGACGGCAGGTTTCCCGTCCGGCCGAGAGGCCGGGTTCCAGGCATCGAACAGGTCGCGTATGGATTCCTTCATCCGCGTGCGCGGAGCGCGCGAACACAATCTCAAGTCCGTCGATGTGGACATTCCGCGCCACCGGCTGGTGGTGATCACCGGACTCTCGGGCTCGGGCAAGAGCTCGCTGGCCTTCGACACCGTCTACGCCGAGGGCCAGCGGCGCTACGTGGAGAGTCTCTCCGCCTACGCCCGCCAGTTCCTCGAGCTCATGCAGAAGCCCGATGTGGACGAGATCGCGGGGCTCTCGCCGGCCATTTCCATCGAGCAGAAGACCACCTCGAAAAACCCCCGCTCCACGGTCGGCACGGTGACCGAGGTCTACGACTACATGCGGCTTCTCTGGGCGCGTATCGGCGTCCCCCATTCGCCGGCCACCGGATTGCCGATCGAGGCCCAGACCGTGTCGCAGATGGTCGACCGCATCCTCTCCCTGCCCGAAGGGCGGCGGCTCTATCTCCTCGCTCCCGTCGTCCGTGGCCGCAAGGGCGAATACCGCAAGGAATTCCGGGATCTCCAGCGGCGCGGCTTCCAGCGGGTGAAGGTCGATGGTGTCCTCCACGAGATCGACGAAGTGCCGGCTCTCGACAAGAAACGGAAGCACGAGATCGAGGTGGTGGTGGATCGGCTGATCACCGGCCCCGATATCGCCCGGCGCCTCGCCGATTCGATCGAGATCGCCCTCGATCTGGCCGACGGGCTGGTGGTGGCGGAGGATGCCGACAGCGGCGAGCGGCTGGTGATGTCGGCGAAATTCGCCTGCCCGCTCTCCGGCTTCACCCTGCCGGAGATCGAACCGCGCCTGTTCTCCTTCAATTCGCCCTACGGTGCCTGCCCGGAATGCGACGGGCTGGGCCGGAAGATGGTGATGGACCCCGAGCTGATCGTCCCCGATCCCGACAGATCCATCGCCGATGGGGCGGTCGAGCCCTGGGCCAGCGCCACCATGCAGTACTATCCCCAGGCGCTGCTCTCCATCTGCCGCCATTTCGAGGTCGATCCGCACACACCCTGGCGCGAGCTGCCGGAGAAGGTGCGCGCGGTCGTTCTCTACGGCTCGGGCGAGGAGCCGGTGCGCATGGAATTCCGCGACGGATCCCGCAGGTTCGAGACCTTCAAGCCCTTCGAGGGGGTGGCGGTGAACATGCAGCGGCGCTGGCGGGAGACCGAAAGCGCTTGGATGCGCGAGGAACTGGCCCGCTACATGTCGCAGACCGTCTGCGCCGCCTGCGGCGGCTACCGCCTCAAGCCCGAGGCGCTGTGTGTGAAGATCGACGGGCTGCACATCGGCGAGGTCACGGAGATGGCCATCGACGCCGCCCGCGACTGGTTCGAGGGGCTGCCCGCGAGGCTTTCCGCCAAGCAGAACGAGATCGCCGCCCGGGTGCTGAAGGAGATCCGCGAACGGCTCGGCTTTCTGGTCGATGTCGGGCTCTCCTATCTGACGCTTTCGCGCGATTCGGCCTCGCTTTCGGGCGGCGAAAGCCAGCGCATCCGCCTCGCATCCCAGATCGGCTCCGGCCTCACCGGGGTCCTTTACGTGCTCGACGAACCCTCGATCGGCCTGCATCAGCGGGACAACGACCGGCTTCTCGCGACCCTCGGCCATCTCCGCGATCTGGGCAACACGGTGATCGTCGTCGAGCATGACGAGGATGCCATCCGCGCCGCCGATCACGTGATCGACATGGGGCCCGGCGCCGGCGTCCATGGCGGCCGTGTGGTGGCCGAGGGCCGGCCCGAAGAGATCGCCCGCCACCCGGCCAGCCTCACCGGCCGCTATCTTTCGGGCCGCCGGCAGATCCCGGTGCCGGAGACGCGGCGGCGCCCGAAACGCGGGCGCTGGCTGAAACTCCGCGGCTGTCGGGCCAACAATCTGGCCGGCATCGACGCCGCCTTTCCTCTCGGCTGCTTCGTCTGCGTCACCGGCGTTTCCGGCTCCGGCAAGAGCTCGCTCGTCGTCGATACCCTCTATCCCGCCCTCGCCCGCCATCTCCACGGTTCGCGCCTGCCGGTGGGCCCTCACGAGGCCGTCGAGGGCATGGAACGGATCGACAAGGTGGTGGATATCGACCAGTCGCCGATCGGCCGCACGCCGCGCTCCAACCCGGCCACCTATACCGGCGCTTTCGGCCCCATCCGCGAATGGTTCGCAGGCCTGCCCGAGGCCCGCGCCCGCGGCTACCGGCCCGGCCGTTTCTCCTTCAACGTCAAGGGCGGGCGCTGCGAGGCCTGCCAGGGCGACGGGGTGATCAAGATCGAGATGCACTTCCTGCCCGATGTCTACGTCACCTGCGACGTCTGCCACGGCGCCCGCTTCAACCGCGAGACCCTGGAAGTCACATATCGCGGCAAGTCGATCGCCGATGTGCTGAAGATGACGGTGGAGGAGGGGGTGGAATTCTTCTCCGGCGTGCCGGCCGTCCGCCACAAGCTCGAAACCCTGGAGAAGGTGGGGCTCGGCTATATCGAGCTGGGCCAGCCGGCGACCACCCTTTCGGGCGGCGAGGCGCAGCGGGTCAAGCTCGCCAAGGAACTCTCGCGCCGGGCCACCGGCCGCACCCTCTACATTCTCGACGAGCCGACCACCGGCCTCCATTTCGAGGATGTGCGCAAGCTCCTCGAGGTGCTGCACGCGCTCGTGGATCAGGGGAACACGGTGGTGGTGATCGAGCACAATCTGGAGGTGGTGAAGACGGCGGACTGGATCCTCGATCTCGGTCCCGAGGGCGGCTCCGGCGGCGGCCGCATCATCGCCGAGGGTCCGCCCGAGACGATCGCCGCCCATCCCCGAAGCCACACCGGCCGCTATCTTTCCCGCATCTTCCCGCCCGCCGCCGGCGAGGCCGCCGAGGCGAAGCGGGAAATTGCGTGAGCGGGGCAATCGCCGCTCGGCGATGTCCTACAGCGGAGCGGATCGCGTAAGGGACGGCTCCATGTCCTCCGGGTTCGCTCGGGGCACGGAGTGCCCGAGCTTTCGAGCCTCCGCCCGCCTCCGTCGGCCACCGGTCGCACCGGATCCCCCGGAATCTCGTGTCCGATCTCTGCACCCGATCCGCGATGCTGCGAAATCGCGGATGACCAGGCGCCCGCCCCCGGCTTCCGCACCCCCGGATCGCCGTCGCTGTTTTCATGCTTTCTTCACTGGTGGCCGTCATACTGGTCTTTGTAGGAATCCGGGCCGCGCCCCAAGTTCGGCCGACGCCTGTTCCACCGTCCGCAGGATGGATCGGGCGGGTCGAGAAAGGGTTGAGAGGATACGCGGCCACGATCCGTGCTGCGAACCACGGTTGTCGTCGCTTCATGTGGTTCGCTCATAGTTTCTGCTTTAGTAGGAAGGCCAAGTCTGTAGCAGCTTCCTCAGTGGCAAGCCAATTGGCGCCCCGCGCGACGAGCAGCATCGGTTTGAGCCGATCAAACAACGCTGTGTACTGCAAGTGCGCCCGCACCATTTCGGGGGACAGGCGGCCTATTGTGGCGAGCACCCAGTCCACACACTGTCCGCCCGCGTTTGCCGCGGCGACCAGAGACTCAAGCACGGCGGGACTGCCGATCACCCGTAAGGCTTCGGACGCGGCTGGCGCCGCGCGCGGATCGCCGGTCGCAAGGACGCCGACAAGTTGTTCGATAACAGATCTCGGCGTATCTGGCCCGAACCCGGCGATGGCATGGAAGGCTGCATCCTCGTCTTCATCGCCAATGAAGCGCACGAGATCTCCGTACGACTTCAGGCCGGCCTTGCCGAGCCCCCAGATGGCGGCCTGCCGTCGTTCATCATGGAGGAACCGGGCATCGCCCGCAGCACGCTGAAGCTGTTCTCGCGCGAAGACGGTTCTTAACTCCGTCAGGATCAGAATCGCTTCCATGCTCATCTCGACAACGTTGCCATTGTCCCACAACACTGCAGCGATTCGGTCTTCGCCCTTATTTGAGCCCAGTGCTGCAGCGCTGCCGGCAGCTTCGAGCGCTACGCGGATTTCCCGTTCGGTGTCTAAAACGTTTTCGAGGATCCGGATGCCCTCCTCGCGCAGGTTGGCGCGGAAGCGCAGCGCCTTGACGGCGGCATACCGATCAATGGCGCTTTCAGAGGAGATATCGGCGAGCGGGTTGTACCGATTATTCAAATGCCGGTTCACATCAGCCAGCGATTCGGGCACGCCGGCGAGTATGGTCACGTTCGCTGCAAACCGGTCACCCTGCGCCACGTACGCGTGTTTATCCCCCAGCTTGTATGTCTGTTTGCGGGGTGGCTTGCTGCCTCTCTCCATCATCACGACGAGCCTGTCCTGATCGACAAAGAGCACTCTGCCGGGCCGGCCCGGCACTATTGCAGGCCATGTGCGGTCGCGTTCGGCACCCTCCGAAGCCGACTTCGGCGGTCCCAATCTGGACAGCCTCGCCGACTCGCGCAGCGCCCGCACCGAAAAGTACACTGCGCGGTTCGCCGGCTCGGGGCCGTCGGAACCGTCCGTACAGGCAATCAGCGCCACCAGATCTTCGTTACGCAGGCCCGCATCCCACGCCCGATCCGGATTGTTCGGCGCATCGCTCATCCTGATCTTGAGATCGCTCTTGGCGCGCACTTCGATCCGAAGGCCCGTTCGTATACAAAGCAGGTCCGGCAGGCGCAGCCTCTTGACCTTTGTCGTCCATATCTTGTTCGAGGTGCAGTACCGTTCGAGCTCTATCGGCTCGAATCCGCGGTCTTTCAACTCCACGGCGACACGGCGTACGCCGAGTGCGCCCATAGTCAAGAACCGCAGGAAACTGGCGTCGACCTTGAACCCCATCAACCGGCGCCCTTGTTTTCAGGCGGCCTCAGCAGGTCACCCGGATCTACGCCCAAGGCTTCGGCAAGAAGGAATATGTTCTCAAGAGAGACGTTGCGTTGCCCACGTTCGATAGAACTTATATAAGTTCTGTGAAGGGAGGCCCTGTCCGCTAGAGCTTCCTGGGAAAGTCCCGTCGCAACTCTGATGCGACGGAGATTTGCGGCGAGTATCGCTTTCGGCCTGATTTTCTTCACGTTCGGGGCCTCCACAGGGTTGCAGGTAGGCTAGGAATATGCTAACAATAAGTCTACAGACTTGGGGTCTCACATCTGGGGCCGAAAATTGCAGGAGGCCGGGTTCATTGCCGGATCTTAATTCGTTGCCCGAAACCATCACGGCGCCGCGCACGGACGCCATCTACAACTGTCACGCTTACCTCACGAAGGTTCCGGTGGCCGCCATACGGCCCTTCATCGAGACATTCTCCGCCCCCGGAGAAACTGTCCTCGATTTCTTCGCCGGCTCGGGCATGACCGGGCTCGCGGCCCTAATGGCCGGGCGTAAAGCCGTCTTGAGCGATATATCAGTGCTGGGGCAGCATATCGCGCTGGGATACTTGGCGGAAGTCTCGCCATCCGCATTCCGCCAAGCGGCCGATTCGGTGATGGAGGCGGCGCGCATCGCTCTCGGCGACCTGTACAACACGCGCCGCGCCTCCGACGGCGCCATTGTGGAGCTGACCCGGACGGTCTGGTCCTTCACCTATATCTGCCCGGCCTGCACGAACAAAATCGTCTATTACGAGCATCTCTCAGCACGCGGCGCGCCGCCGAGGCAGTGCCCGTCGTGCGGGGAGCCGTTTGCGCGCCGGACTTGGCCCCGCGGCGAAGACGTGCCGGTTGAGGTCGTTGTGACTGGGGAGAACGGCAGGCTCGCCTCACAAGCTGTCTCGGACTTCGACCGGAAGATGATCGCGGCAGCTGCGGCTGATCCCCGTCAGAAGGAGGTGCCCACACTCCCCATCGAAGAGCACCGCGAGATGTATAGCCGCTCCGGTCTCGGCAAGGCGGGCCTCACGGAAACCGCCAGATTTTTTTCGCCGCGGAACGCGATTGCGCTGCTTGAGCTATGGCGTGCGATCAATGCTTGGAAGGATGCGGAAATACGTCGAAAACTGCGCTTTGTGTTCACCGCAATCCTGCCACGGGCTTCGCGGCGCTACCAGTGGAGTGCCAAGCGTCCTCTCAATGCCCAGAACCAGACCTACTACATCGCCCCCGTTTATTACGAATGGAATGTGTTCGACTTGTTTTGCCGCAAAGTCGAAGCGGCCCTTCGTGCTGATAAAGAACTGTTTGGGGGGCGCGGAGATTCGCTCCTGTACCAAGTAAAGACCCGGGACGTCTTATACAAGCTGGCATCGGCAGACCGGCTTTCCCACATCAAAGCTGCATCCATTGATTATGTATTCACAGACCCGCCGTTCGGCAGCAATATTTTCTACAGCGACATGAGTCTCTTTCATGAAGCATGGCTCGGCCATACAACCGACAACGAAAGCGAAGCTGTCGTGCATACGACAGGTAAGCGCAAGAACGGTGCGGCCGAACGCTATGAAGAACTCCTGCGCGGCGCGTTTGCCGAAGCGTTCCGGGTTCTCAAGCCGGGTCGTTATATGTCGGTTGTGTTCGGTAACAGTAGCGGGCGCATCTGGGGCCTCGTGCAGCGCGCCCTGCGCGATGCCGGATTCAAGGCGGCACCCGTTCACGTGGCCATCCTAGACAAGGGGCAACGTTCGGTAAAGGGCCTGAACTCCGGCTCGGAAGGCGTCGTCACTGTCGATTTGATCCTTACGGTTCAGAAGCCCGGGTGTACCAAATCCGCTGACAACCCTAGCCGGCTATCAAACGGCGACACGGCGGCGCTCATCCGTGAAGTCATCGCCGACCTGTCAATCGACGATGCCCGTAACCCGAGCTACGTTTATGCGCACATCCTGACAAAGGCGATCCAGAAGCACCTGCTTCTTGACGACCTACATCTCGGTGACGTACTGGTCGCGTTGCGCCAGGCAGGATACACTATTGACCGCAAAACCGGCCTGCTAGCTCACGTCCTTGGGGGGGCGGTGTAGTGTCCTGTTAAGCTTCTTCCCGTGCCGGCGTCCGAAGACTGGGAGGCGATGGCCAGGGACTGGCGGCCCAAGGCCGAGCCCGACACGCCGTCCCGGCCGCCGCAGCCGGCGGAGGATCGGGCGATGGTGGTCGAGGCGCAGCGGCTGCTGACCGCGCTGGGCTATGCGCCGGGGCCGATCGACGGCATCGCTGGCAGACGCACCCGGGCGGCCGTGCGGGCCTTCCAGGCCGCGAACGGTCTTCCCGCCGACGGTCGCATCACCGACCCTTTGCTCCAGCGCATGCGCCAACGTCTCGTCTTGCGCTGAGGACCGCGCCGTTCCTGACAGGCGGGGTGTTGCAGGCTCTTCTTCCTGCAGCATGCGGGACCGCATGAAGCCGGGAGATCATGGAAGGCCGAGTGAAGCACGCATCTTCTTCACGGTTTCTTCACCCTTCGCCGCGATCCTGCCATCGGTGGGACTCCGGCGGCCGCTGCCATGCCCACCGCGGCGCCTGTTCCACCGTCCGGGAGGATAAACGAAAGAAGTTGAAGAAAGGTGAACCGGGGAAGGGGGAGGGACGGACGGCGGCCGGGTCGCGGGGGTCGTGCCGTCGCCGCGTGCATGATGCGCGGAACCCGGCTGCGTAGGCTTTCCGCCGTTCGGCGCGACGGCATCATCCGGACAGGATCCTCGCGTTCTGCAACATCCTCCATTGTCCTTGGTCGCCCTTCCGCGAGCTGACGCGAAGACTGCCGGGTACCGGAGAGGCCGCAGACAGGTAAGCGCACAGCGGACGACAGTCGGACCCCTCTGCAGCCGAAGCCTCCAAGCGGCTCTCCCCACGTACCAGCGTTGCGCCAGCCCTGCTGGAGATCTGCCGAATGCCGGGCTATATCTCACCGCGGGATTGCATGTAGGCTCTCGCAATGCATGGTTGATATCCTGCTGCACCATTCTCAGCTTTTCATCGCAAGCACGTTCGGGAGGTAACCACATGTGGGTTGGCATCTGGCAAGGCCTGCTCATCTTGGCGATTTTCGTTCTTCCGGAACTCGTACTGATATGGATAGGAGTGCGAAAGACGCGTCCGGAAAACGCGCTGAGCAGAGGCAGCTACGCCAAACGCGTATCCTTGTTCACGGCAGCTCTGGTCATCCTTGTCATCGTAGAGAGGATCCTGCGCGAGGCGCGCGCTCCAGCTCCGAT
>Ga0256839_1000200_pt1 | contig 78693 bp, 72 predicted proteins | sample 354166metaG_FD_185968 | JGI IMG/M metagenome (GOLD analysis project Ga0256839, IMG submission 185968) | Hydrothermal vent microbial communities from Mid Atlantic Ridge, Atlantic Ocean - 354-166 | ecosystem: Environmental > Aquatic > Marine > Hydrothermal vents | place: Atlantic Ocean: Mid... | reverse complement strand
GGTTTTTTACTGCGTCATCGTATGGCTGTATCATTGAAAGGCCCATTTTTTCGTAGACCTTTTGTATCATTTTTCATCTATGATTTTCAAGATTAAATGTAAATGTTATTTAATTACCACTCCTTACTCTGGTTCTGATGAATGTATATTTTATGGTGACGATTTGCCTATGTACTCATACAAAACGGTAAGAGAATTTATGCTAGTGTGGGAAATTTTGCGTGGGATTGGCTTGGGTGATGAGCAAAAATAAAATATGACTAATAGGATAAGGGGGCTGACTCCTTTAATTAGACTCTTTATATTAAAAGGAGTAAGGAGGAGCCTAAAAAGGTAGCGTCCCCTTTTTGTTTTTGTTCCTTATGTTTAGAAATAAATAGGAGGAAATAGTGAATAAAGGTACACAGATAGTTGGTATTATTATTTTTGTTATGGTTGGATATACTGCAGTAGGTCCATTTTTGACAATTGAAGAAATCAAGACAGGTTTAGTCGAAAAAGACCCAAAAAAGCTCTCAGATAATATTGAGTTTGCAATTTTAAAAGAAAACTTAAAAGACCAACTCAATGCCGGAATGATAAAAAAATCTGCATCTAAAATGAAAGATAATTTTTTTTCTGGATTAGTGGCGGGTTTGGTGTCAACAGCGATGGTTGATCCTATTGTTGAGTCATTTATTACTCCAGCGGGTCTTATTAGTATGCTCGAAGGTAAAGATTTATCCAAATCACTTTCAGGTAGTACTATAAAAACAAACTTACAAAAGAAAGAAGATTTGTTAAAAAATGCAAGATATTCTTATGATTCAATGAGTACATTTTCGGCTAGTATTTCAAATGGTAAAGGTAAGGAAACAAGGTTTGTATTAGAAAGAGATGGATTTTCTTGGAAGCTAGTAAATATTATCGTGCCAATAGGTAAAAGTTTCTAGCCAATATAAGTGGATATAAGGGGTCATAGCTAGCGCCCGCCCGAAAAACATCCAGCTCATTGATCCCACATAAAAAAGTTGTTCATTCTGTGGAATAGGGGTCAATCTTATTGTGTCAAATTTAAAATAGACAGATACTTTTCCCATGCCTCGTCCAATGCGAATTGAATATGCCTTTTATCACGTAATGAATCGTGGTCGCGTCCCCTTATTTCAAAATTGAAAGGAAAATGTAATTCTATGAATAATACTCTTCAAAAACCAACTTACCCAGAAATAAAGTCCCATTATGAAGCTTTACGACATACGTCAAGGCTGGCTGCATATAAAGGGTTGGCAGCCGTTATGTCCAATCGACGTAAAAAGGGAATATTAAAGGATAATATTTATTTAGACGGTTTTACGTTGGAATGCCAAAGAGAGTTGCGCAAATAGGGAAGTGGTGAGTTCTCGGCGTATTGCCTGGGATTGGGATGCCGTGCAACAAAAATACCGCAGCCATCCCAAGCGCTTTGAGTTAGCCGTGTGGTATAAAAAACATCAGATGTGCGGAGCTTCGATTGGTAAACCGACTTGCCATGGGGGTAAGTTACGCCTTGATTTTTTGGAATCAGCTCCCCAGGGAACCCTCTTGGATGGTTTAATAACTGATATTGTTATTACTGTGGGAGTCGCCTACTCTAGACTAATTAGGGGCAACCCAGTTACGCATTATGAAGCCTGTTAATGAACAAGTGAAAAATTATTACTTAAGTAAGCCGGGTTTTTCATATGATGCTCATGGTGATTTTTGCTATAGGGATTTGTAAAATGAGCGACAAAAAACCTGCGAAGCCACCAGATGATAGCCCGGAAATTGTAGACTGGCTGGTACAGGAGTGCGAGCAAGATTTTAAGGGCATCTGGGATAATCATCAGCCTGCTGAGTTTGAGGAAGGGGGGGCTGTTTTTGGGGATATCAAGGACATTGATAAAAGCGATGCTGAGTTATTCTCTGATGAGATTGAAGAATACACTCACGAAGAACGAAGGAAGGCGTTTAAAATCCACGAGGGCAGCAAAAATAATAAAAAAGACTCTTGATTTTCCATCAAAAAATATCTAGCAAACAAATAAAAGGCAAACTCATGGAAAAAATAATTAAGCCCCATTCAGAGGAATGGTTCGAAGAGTTGGAGAATCAAAACTCAATTCAGGCGGCCCAAACTCGGCAGATCATCTCTTTGGCTGGAAGTACCGATGTTTGCTCTATTTGTGGAGATGAAGAATCTAGTGATTACAAACTAGAAAGTAATCAGTCTGTTTCAGGAATGGTTGTAACGTTGAGACTATGTAATGATTGTCGAAATATAAAAAAAATAATGCATGGCGAGAGGTTTTTTCCACTTAACATAAATAAGGAGTGAAACAAGACTCCCGCCAATTAATTGACATCCTGAGCTGTCTTCTTTAGATTACAAACTACACTATCCATCACAAGAAAAGCACATATAAGGGGTCGGAGCCCTTTAAGTAATATCAAGCTGGGATACTAAGGGCCGCTCGAACAATAACTATTATTTTTGCATGAGGGAAATCACCCGAAAAGCGGCCAACTTTCACGGTACGCCGCTAAAATAGGACAGTAATTTATCGATCAATCCGAATGCCTCTAGGCAAAAAATTACAGGACAGGGGAGCTTCTTGCAAAACTCCAAACACGAGGCAAATATCAATGGCTCACGGAGATGCATCGGGTGTAAACCATTGATTGTTGATTGTCATGAAATAGTTTTGCAAGAGGCTCAGGGTTTTAGCTTATGGATTTTCTCTGCTGGTGAGTTCACTGTATCCTAGGGAAAAGCAGAAAAACAGGATGTTTATTAATCAATTGTTGTTAATGCAAATACGCAGGTCTGTCTCTTAATGTTTGTAACTTTCTGCGCGTTATTTTGACTCGGGGGGGGGCATAATGAAGATCGAATTTATAAAAAATGATAACTCTTTGTATGTGCGGGAGTCAACGATAAGGAGAATAAGTCGTAATTGTGAAGATTGTGAAAAGGAGTTCCCAACTGATCATTTTCAAGCATTGGTAGATGACCGAAGAAAAAAGAAAAACGATACAATTTCCTGCCGTATTATCTATGAGGATAAAGATGGGGTGTTTTTAGGCTTGGATGAGGAGGCAATTTATGGTGTTGGAAAGTCACATGAAATAGTTATTTCAATGCCAGTTACTATTCCGGAAAATGCTGTTAAAGCAAAAATTGATCTCGAAGAGATAAGCTATTCCAGTATTGGAAATTACACAGATTATTTGATTGGTATAGGCGTTATTGTTTTAGTTGTTTTCGCCGTAAAGGGGATGTTTAATTGGTAGTTGCAATGGCCGCGGACTTATTAGGGTGAGTTTCCGAGTATAGAAAGCTTATTCCCCATATATGGTTCGTGCTGGGTGGTTGCCAAGAGCATCGGACTGTCGTTAGGTAGGCAGCCAGGGTGAAGTGTTTTATCGTCCGCGCCATAGCTGCTCTCGTTATGATTCAGTGGATTAATTTAGGCTGAACTCTTTTTTGGGTTCATTTACTAGGAATGAATCCACGGTTATGTTGTTTGCTGGCTTCTGTTTCGTGGTCATTCCAGGCATTGCAGCAAGGGGCATTTTGGCCAAATTGCGGGCGCAAATCCAGGCAGGTATCCCTGGATAAGAAGCGGGCTCTTGCTTGCACAGCTGTCGCATTTTATCTCCAGATGTTCAGGAGGGATTTGTCAGTTGTGTTGAGTAGTGTTGATTAAAAGGTAAAGTTCATACCTATCACTGTGCCTCTGTCGATGTTTTCTATGCCAATTCCTTTGGTGAAGTCGGCACGAATCCGTCGGTATTTCAGGTAAACATTTGCAGTAGGCAATAATTCATAGCTCATGCCTATGCCAAATTCATACAGGTTTTCAGCATCTAGGGTGGTGGTGATGCTGGGTGCATAAAAGAGGTTGCCGATGAAAGATAGGCGTTGCACGCTGGGTAGTTTGTAGCGTAATTGACCACCGAGGGCTATGCCTGCGCCGCTGGAGTCGGTGTCATCATGTTTTATGTAATAAAAGCGTGGCCCGACACCCAGCTCTAATCCTGGTGTTTTGCTGCCTGCTACGTCAATAACTTGTAGGTCGATATTTGCGACCTGATTGCCGTCTTCGTTGTACAGAAAGCCGGTTGTCATTTCTGTGCGGCCAAAGGTGGAGCCTCCAATAAGGGTGACGTAGGAAAAACGGGCGCTGTCTTGTTTCAGGTTGACGTCAATGCGTTGGGCGTTGACGGTGGTGCTGAGCAGGATAAATAAAAATGCGGCCAGGATACGTGCAGACACGGGCGGCTCCTTTTTTTTGTGGTGTTTAATAAAATAAATTGTGGTTAAAAAGTTGTTGACGGCGAACGGCTCGTTTATTGACGTTTATACTTTGGCGAGAGTTCCGTTTGGGAAGCCCTTTGCGCAGTATACGCCAGTTATGTGTTGTTACATATGCGTTACTACAGAACACAAAAAAGCCCGGGAGTTCCGGGCTTTTTCAGGTGCTGTTTGTGATGTGGAGCACCGGGATCGGAGTTATTTGATCTTGGCTTCTTTGTACATCACATGTTTGCGCACCACAGGATCAAATTTTTTGATTTCCATTTTTTCAGGCATGGTGCGTTTGTTTTTGTCGGTGGTGTAAAAGTGACCGGTACCGGCACTGGAAACGAGTCTGATTTTATCGCGCATGATATTTTTCTCCTTAGACCTTTTCGCCGCGATTACGCATTTCGGCTAATACGGTATCGATGCCTTTTTTATCGATGATACGCATGCCGTTCGCGGTAAGACGAAGTTTGACGAAACGGTTTTCGCTTTCCACCCAAAAACGGTGGAAATGCAGGTTGGGCAGGAAACGACGACGCGTCTTATTATGCGCATGCGAAACGTTGTTGCCAGCGGTGGGACGTTTCCCCGTTACCTGACAGACTTTGGCCATGATTGGTCTCCAAAAAATCTTTGAAATAGTGAGTGATAATCGCGTCACGCGGACAGTGCCCGGTCGCGAGAACGGCGCATTAGAGCAGATTCAGGCCAATGAGTCCAGCTTTTCGTGCAGGCAAAACTTCAGATGACGGCCTGTCATGCAGCGCTTCAGGAAGGGTATAATGCGCGCCCATTGATTTTTAGCCAGAGGATTTTTTATGCGCCCCAGTGGACGTTCTCCCGACCAGCTTCGCCCGATTAAATTTACCCGTAATTACACCAAGCATGCCGAGGGTTCGGTGTTGGTAGAATTCGGTGATACTAAGGTGCTATGCACTGCAACGGTGGAGGATCGTGTTCCCCGTTGGTTAAAGGGCAAGGGGCAGGGTTGGGTGACCGCCGAGTACGGTATGTTGCCACGCTCTACAGGTAGTCGTATGGGGCGTGAGGCTGCGCGAGGCAAGCAAGGGGGGCGGACGATGGAGATTCAACGCCTTATTGCTCGTTCGTTGCGTGCAGTGGTGAATTTGGAAGCCCTAGGTGAGCGTAATGTTATCGTGGATTGTGATGTGATTCAGGCCGATGGCGGTACCCGTACTGCATCTATTACCGGTGGTTTTGTGGCTTTGACTGATGCTATGCAGCATTTGGTGGACGCGGGTAAGATCAAGAAAAACCCGATTATTGGTCAGGTCGCCTCGGTTTCTGTGGGCATTTACAACGGTATTTCGGTGTTGGATCTGGATTATGACGAAGACTCCAATGCTGAGACTGATATGAATGTGGTGATGAATGATGCAGGAGCTTTTATTGAGGTACAGGGCACCGCTGAGGGGCATGCCTTTCGTCAGGAGGAGCTGGATGCCATGTTGAGTTTGGCTAAATCCGGTATCGCGCAGCTTATTCGTTATCAGAAGGACGTGCCACCAGGGTGAATAGCAAAACTCTGCCGGGAAAAATAGTGTTGGCCAGCGGTAATGCCGGTAAATTGCGCGAAATTAATCAGCTTATCGGTAGTTTGGGGATGGCGGCGATTCCGCAGTCTGATTTTGATGTGTCTGATGCTGATGAGACGGGCCTGACGTTTGTGGAAAACGCTATTCTTAAGGCGCGTCACGCCGCGAAGTTGACGGGTTTGCCCGCTATTGCTGATGATTCCGGGCTGGAGGTGGATGCGCTTGATGGTGCGCCGGGTATTTATTCTGCCCGTTTTGCCGGGGAGGGTGCTAGCGATGCTGATAATGTGCAAAAGCTGTTGGCGGAGCTGAAAACGGTTCCCGAGGGTCAGCGCACGGCGCGTTTTCAATGCTTGATGGTGTTTATGAGTCATGCCAAAGATCCGACACCATTGATTTGTCAGGGTAGCTGGGAAGGCCGGATATTATTTGCGCCGCAGGGCGAAAACGGTTTTGGTTATGATCCGGTATTTTGGGTGCCTGACGAGCAGTGTACGTCGGCAGAGCTGCCATCCGGGGTGAAAAATCGGATCAGCCACCGTGGACAGGCGTTACAAAAATTATTGGGGACGTTAACGGCCACCTAAATTCCGCAAGTGTTCACACCGGACTCATAAAACACAATCACTTGCAGAATTGTAGGTGATCGTTGAAAAACCAGTTCGGCGTGTTGGGGAAGTCAGTCAAACAAGCCTATCTGAAACAATAGTAAGCCGACGGCAGTCAGTGCAGAGCCGATCATGATGGAGACAACTAGCAGGGCAATAAGAGGGCGCATAGTGTGTGGTTTTAGTGGTCAGGTTGAGTGTCGGGTTGAGTGATGTGTAGTGGTATATCGCAGGCAGGGCAATAAGTCCACATGGCTAATTGGGCTTTACTTTCCAGTTTGAGGGTGATTTCTTTTTGGCAGGTCGGGCATTCGCCGCTGATATGGTTGCGCATCCAGTTTGTTTGATAGGTCATGTAGCTGATGATTGGCCCGGCGATGAAAAAGCCTGGCACCAGCACGAAGTGGGCAATGGGAATGAGGATGGTGATGCCCGCCAGTAACCAGAAAAAGCCCAGCCGTAGCAGGGCGCGTTTAAGACGGTCGCCTTGGTCGAACCAGGTGGTTTGCATTTGGCCGAGTGTGATGTTGTCATCGTTATTGCTGATGGATACGGGTGTGTTTTTGATCGTGGGCATGGTGGTCGGCAGTTTGACGCTGCGGTCAGGTGAAATCAATTGTGCGTGCAGGTGTTGATTTCCTCAATTTCCTTGAGCCGTTGCCTGCTCTGGGCTACGGTGAGCATCTATTGTAACCTAATTTGGTAAGTAGGATCATTCGCAGGGTTTAGGTGTGACGCAAAAAATGATGTTAATGACAATGCCCAAATTAGTGAAAATAATCGGATTTGGTATCGCTGCCCTGTTGGGTGTGTTGCTGCTGGCGGTGGCGGCGATTTTGTTGTTGGTAAACCCTAATGATTACCGGGATGACATTACAGCCCTGGTGCAAGATGCAACGGGCCGTGAACTGAGCATTGAAGGTGAGTTGAGCTTGTCATTGTTTCCTTGGTTGGGGTTGAGCTTGGGTGAAACCCGGTTGGGCAATGCGGACACTTTTGCAGGAAAGGGGGTAGACGACGATTTTGCCCGCGTGCAATCGGTGGATATTAACGTGAAGTTGTTGCCGCTGTTGCAACAGCGTATTGAAATGAAAATGTTGTATCTGCGCGGTTTGACGGTGAATTTGCACCGGACGGCAGAGGGTCGAAATAACTGGGATGATCTATTTGCTGTATCCGCCACTGATGCCCCTCAAACAGAGAAAAATAGTAAGGCCGAGGCAAAAGCTAAACCGGCGTTGGCACTGGCAATTGGTGGTATTAATATCGAAGAGGCACAGTTTGTCTGGGATGATCAGCAGGCGGGTCAGCGTATTGAGGTGGATCAGTTTTCCCTGCGCACGGGCCCCATTGCACCAGGAGACCCCATCGATATTGAATTGCGTACCCGCTTCAGTATGTCGGAGCCTGCTGTGCAAACACCGGTTGAGTTGAAAAGCCGTTTGACGTTTGATTTGCAGGCACAGCGGTATCGTTTGGATGGATTGGATATTTCGTTGAGCCTGCAAAGCGAGTTGCTGCCGGTGTCACCGCTGAATGTACGCCTGACGGGAAATATTGATGCTGATATTGCACAGCAACAAGTACAGCTTGCCAAATTGCAATTACAAGCCTTGGGTCTCACGGCTAATGCTGAATTAAATATCCAAAAAATTCTATCGGCACCGCAGGCTGAAGGGCAGTTGTCGTTAGCGAATTTTTCACCTCGTGAACTGGTAAAGATGCTGGCTATTGAGTCACCAGCGTCTACAGATTCCTCGGTGTTGAGCAAAGCAGCATTAAGCCTGGATTTTGTTGGCTCGGCAGATGCGGTGAAAATATCCGGGCTGAGTGTCATGCTGGATGATTCTCAGCTGACCGGCCATGTGAGCGTGGAAAATTTTTCCCGGCCAGTTGTGGGTTTTGATTTAGTGCTCAATGGCATTGATGTTGATCGTTATTTGCCGCCAGCAAGCGTATCACCGGTACCCTCTGATATCGCAGGCCCGGCTGTAGAAAACCCCGAGCTGCCGTTAGAATTGCTGCGTGAATTGGATGTAAAAGGTGAATTACGTGCAGGTAAATTCAAACTGGCTAATGCCCGTTTGACAAATATAGTGTTGGGCGTTACTGCCAAAGCTGGAAACATACAGTTGTTGCCACTACAGGCTGACTTGTATCAGGGTGAATATCGCGGACATGTGGTGTTTGATGCTCGCAAAAATACGCCTCGAATTTCCGCCGATGAAAAAATCAGTGATGTACAAGTTGGGCCATTGCTGAAAGATATTTTGGGCGATGATAAGGCTTCCGGCATCATTAATCTGGCGGCAAAAATCACCACGGTGGGTATTGCGCCCGAATCCATTATTAAAAACCTGAATGGCACCGTAAATTTTAATGTGAGTGATGGCACAGTTAAAGGCGTCAACCTCGGGCAGGTGATTCGTGATGCCTACGCCAAAATTAAAAAGAAACCGGCACCTGAAAAAACCGACAATCAAACCGATTTTGCACAAATGTCTGGCAGTGTGACGATTCGCAACGGTGTTGTGCATAACCAGGATTTGCAGATCAAATCACCCATGTTGCGTGTGGCGGGTGAGGGGCGTGTGGATTTGCCCGGACAGCACATTGATTATCTGTTGAATACGTCTATTGTGGAAACAGATCAGGGACAGGGTGGCAAGGATATGTCGGAGCTGAAAGCATTGACCATTCCTATTAAAGTGGGCGGTACGTTTGCCGCACCAAAATTCAAGTTAGATCTTGCCCCGGTACTGAAAGCCAAAGCAAAAAAAGAGCTTAAGCGTGAAAAAGACAAGCTTAAAAAAGAAGCAGAAAAAAAACTGAAAGAAGAAAAGGCCAGAGCTAAAAAGAAAGTGGAAAAAAAATTAAAAGAAAAGCTTGATGGGCTGTTCCGTTAGTGTCGAAAAGCCTGCTTTTTTCCCGGTGCGTATTAACATGGTTTGACAAATATGGCCGAAAACATTTGCCCTGGCAACAGGATCGTTCGCTGTATCGGGTGTGGGTGTCAGAGGTCATGTTGCAGCAGACGCAAGTAACAACAGTAATCCCTTATTTTGACGCATTTGTGGCACGTTTCCCGCAGTTACATGATTTAGCTGATGCGCCGTTGGATGATGTGTTGGCACGATGGTCGGGGTTGGGTTATTACGCCCGAGCACGGAATTTACACAAAGCGGCGCAGATCGTGTGTGAGCAACACAATGGTATTTTTCCTACGGATTTTGTTGATGTGCTGGCATTGCCGGGCATTGGTCGTTCCACCGCTGGGGCGATTTTATCGCTGGCGTTGAATCAGCATCACGCCATACTGGACGGTAATGTGAAACGTGTTTTGGCGCGCGTGTTCGCAGTAGACGGCTGGCCAGGAAAAACATCGGTGGCCGAGTTGTTATGGCAATACAGTGAACGACTGACACCCAAAAAGCGCGTGGCGGATTTTAATCAGGCAATGATGGATTTGGGTGCGGGTATTTGCACACGGTCTCGACCACAGTGCGGACTTTGCCCGTTACAACGGGATTGTGTTGCTTTTTCCGAGCAACGACAAACAGATTATCCTGGCAAAAAACCCAAAAAAACAATACCGGTACGTGAAACACAAATGCTGTTGTTAAGTAATGCCAATAGTGAGGTGTTATTGCAGCGTCGCCCGCCCACGGGTATTTGGGGAGGCTTGTTGAGCCTGCCGGAAATAGCGATGGGGGATGATGCGGCGGGGTGGTGTGAAAAATACCTGGGTTGTACTGTCGAGGAACAAACCCGTTGGCCTGTGATGCGGCACACGTTCAGTCATTTTCATTTGGATATTAGTCCGGTCTTGATGGTTCCAGCAAGCGGTGCAGGCAACAATACCCACACAATGTCAGTAATGGAAGGCGCGGAGTGGGTCTGGTATAAAGGTTGTGCCGATGTCGGCGGGTTGCCTGCACCGGTTGCACGGCTGTTGGTGAAAATGAAGGATCTCTCTGTTTAAGCGGTTTTTTTATAAAGTTCGCAAAATTCAATATTAAGAAGGAAGCAGTGAATGAGCAAAATGGTTAATTGCGTCAAGTTAGGTAAAGAAGCTGAGGGGTTGGATCGTGCTCCGTTGCCAGGTGAAATTGGTCAGCGTATTTTAAATAATGTTTCAAAAGAAGGCTGGAAACTGTGGATGCAACATCAAACGATTTTAATCAACGAAAACCGTTTGTCATTGATTGACCCGAAGGCGCGAGAGTTTTTACAGGCTGAGATGGAAAAATTTTTATTCGGTGATGGCAGTGAGGTGCCTGAAGGTTTTACGCCGCCGTCAGCGTAGTTTGTGTGTGCTGACTACCGGTTTTATTAGTTGTAGTATTTATTATCGGCACTCTCGTGAAACCTGCTTTTTCAGGTCTTTGGTTTTTTGTTCATCGCGCGGGTTGGGCGAGTGTTCGAGAAAAACCTTTGTTTTACTTAGGTTTCTGCGATATCGAATGCATCTTGCGTCATCAAATTTTTTCGTTAACACATTAGCATCGCATTCTTTTTTAATGAGTTTGCGCAGATCGCGGGCCTTGAGCCGGTCGCGTTGGGTGTCCGTGTGTTGCAGGTAAATCTCGATTTTATTCAATTCGCTGATATACCGGCGGCAGTATGAATCAATGGGGTTACGGGATCGGCGGGAAGCTGAGGAACTTTCAAGTTGCCGGCTTTTGGTATCGCGCTCAATGTTTTTCACCTGATCAGGGGTGGCAAACTGCGTGCCGGATTTTTCAGTGTTTTCGATGTTGACGACCGTGGCGGTTTTGTTTTTGGGTGGGGTGTCAGCAAATACCGTCTTCCCATTGTCATCTTTCCAGCGGTAGACCTCCGCTTGGTTTAGCCCCGTTGTCATACACATAATGAAGGCGCATAGCATTAGTCGTTGGTATGGTTTGTGGCCGTGAATGTTGAATGTCATCTGTCAGTATTTTCGTTACTTGGAGGGGGAGGGCAGAGCTTGAGCCGCGATTGGTATATTTTGAAAATACCATGCGGGATAATTGTCTGGAAGGTAGTCAGAGAGAATAATTTGGGCCATATAGGCGGTTTTGTTGGATTTGGTGGCCTGTTTGATGCGTTTCGGGCTTGACTCAGTGAGGGCCAGCCGCTTTAATACGCACCCCAAGATGGCCGGATAGCTCAGTCGGTAGAGCAGTGGATTGAAAATCCTCGTGTCGGTGGTTCGATTCCACCTCCGGCCACCATTAAAATCAAAAGTTACAATCCTTTTCAGTGTTTTCAAGACGACCAATGGTAGCAGGTGGTCAGAGCCTGTAATCAGTCGCCCAGAAGTTCAGCCTTTGTCTTTGGCATCATTAAATTGATAAGTTTCATGATTCTGTTGGTTACCGGGTTTCCGTGTGGGTGTGTTTTAGACGCAGTATTGTGGGCAGGTCGTTTGAATGCCCTCGTGTTGTTGATTCGACATCATCTCTTCTGATTGCCCTAAGTTGAGTCTGTAAATAATTCTGTGTAACTGCCTAGTTTAAGACTGTTTGCCCAAGATCATCCCAGCACAGTTGCCCCATCATACATTGCCACGGCCAAGGTGGTAGACTGCGTGAACGTCCTTGCTATGTGAGAAAATTCTGAAATGACTGGCCCAATCATTGCTGCCATTCTGACCTATTTGCTGATGCTGGTGGCATTTAAATGGCATCATCTGCGACGTTTTCATATGTCGGTAATGATTTTTATTATTTGCTTCGATGTGGCTATGCCTTTTTATCTGGTGGCCACTCGCGACTGGAAAGCACGGTTGATTGATAATGGTGACATTCTTTCATTTGGTGTGTGGATGCATTTTGGGCTGATTATTACCTTGTATGTGCTGTATGTAATTCAGATACAGACGGTGTTGAAGATGCTGCGCTCACCAAAGCAAGGGGCAGACCCGGAAGAGCTGGCGGCGGCACGTCGCGACCATCGTGCCCAGGGTATTGGTATTTTATTGGCGAGGGGGCTGGTGATCGCGACAGGTGCGATTTTGGCAGACCCAATGGCTGGAACGTAGTTGGTCTCAGCCACTGATAAACATGGCGTAATCGCAATAAAAATCAGGTGAGTAGGTTTTTCCTGATTTTGGTTTTATACATATTTACTTGTTGGTCATCACGTTCGTGATTTGATCGTTTAGCGTATCGTTCAAGCAGACTGTAGGTGTAAGAATGCCCGCATACTGCATGAAATTTTCTGTTTTAAGTTTTTAATCCAAGTTTTCAGACTCATTTAAGTATTGAAAAATACTATGTTCGTAGCGTTTGGGATTTAGATGTCAGTGTGCGTCATATTTATTTCATGGCACCAAAAGTAGGCGCTCTTAGGCGAGTCAAAATGACGAGTAATAGTTGTTCTATTGCGAGGAGTTTTAACGCAGCCATGAGATAAAGAAGGCGTGTGTGGTACCTAAATCTCAATCGCCACGAGTACACGCGCTGGCCTACAGGCTTTTCAGGCTTTATTGCAAAGCAGAAAAGTTATGGGAGGAGTTAAAAGCCTCGATCATTTGAGATCAGGTCATTTGTAAAAACACCAAGTTTCGTGCGTTCAACAACCAGCATCAGGAGAAAACAAATGTTTAAAATGGTAATAACAGCGGCCTTTTTTACGTCCATTACTATTTCTGTACCTATGGGTGCCATTGCGGGTGGTGGCCATGATGGTGACCATTGGGATTATATGGGGCACAACGGGCCTGAACATTGGGCGGATATAAGCAAAGAGTTTAAACTTTGCGGTAACGGTAAAGAGCAATCACCCATTAATATCAGTGATGTAAAAACGGCAAACCTACCGGTTATTCAGTTTGACTATAAACCTGGTAGTCTGGAGGTTCTTAACAATGGCCACACGATTCAGGTGAATCATGCTGCGGGCAGTAGCATTACCGTCGATGGGGAAAAGTACGAATTGTTACAGTTTCACTTTCATACTCCCAGTGAAAATATAGTGGACGGTAAATCGTTTCCCAAAGAAATGCACTTGGTACACAAGAATGCTAGAGGGCAGTTGGCCGTGGTAGGTGTATTCACCAAAATTGGTGCTAAACACAGAGTGTTGAACAAGATATGGGATCATATGCCACGCAAAGCGGGCGAAAAAAAAATGATGGCATCGGTGAGCATTAATGCTGCTGATTTGCTACCAGCCGACCGTGGTTATTATAGTTTCAACGGTTCGTTGACTACGCCGCCTTGTAGTGAGGGGGTGAAATGGATGGTGTTGAAGACTCCTATTGAAGCTTCCAGTGAGCAAATTAAACGGTTTATCCAGGTTATTGGTACCAATGCCCGTCCTGTGCAACCGACACACGCACGCAGGGTGGAAGCGTTGTAATTTGGTGCAGTGATGCAGGAGATGAAAAATTTGCATGATGCCAGATTGCGTAAAAAGCCGTGCCCAATTGGGCGCGGCTTTCAGGCTGTGCCACTGAACCTAAATTCCGCAGTTACCCTCTTTTACAGGGTGCATTCACACATTGCTAAACATGACGTTTTGAATTTTTGTTGGGTTCATTGGTTGAGTGAGCTGCTACGACCGGTATAGCACGTTGCCTTTTGTGTCTGGCTGCGGTGTGAATCGTTGCAATGGCGGGCTATGACTTCTTATCGCGCTTTGCCAGCCACAACATTCAACGTACCCTACGGGCCATTCAACTGCGGAATTTAGGCTGAAGGATCAGCGGACGAGGTTAATGTTCAGGGTTTCACCGGGCCAGCTTCGGTGTATAGGTACATTGGATCAGGTGCATTGGATCGCAACACGCAATTTACGTTAAATAACGTGCCAGCAAACCCAACTCACCGGATTTTTGTTCATCACTGTGTGTATCCCAGGGAATCAATACTTGATGACCACTGCCGGGAGCGACGTCCATTGGCTGGTTTTTAAGATTGCTTATGTGTGACAGCACTACGTCACGATTGCCATCGGGATGTATCAGTTGCAAGGTATCGCCCACGGAGAATTTGTTTTTTACGGTTACCTCGGCCAGTCCGCGTTTTTTGTCGATGCGAACGATTTCGCCTACAAATTGTTGTTTACTGTTGCGCGAATGTCCTGCGAGATAGTTTTGTGTTTCGTGGCTGTGGTGGCGCTCGTAAAAGCCATCGGTGTAACCACGATTAGCCAGTCCTTCGAGTACGCCCAGTAGCTGTGGATCAAGTGCTTTTCCATCAGCGGCATCATCAATGGCTTGTCGATAAACCTGTGCGGTGCGCGCGGCATAGTAGTGTGATTTGGTACGACCTTCGATTTTGAGGCAGTCGATACCTATTTCCACCAGCCGCTGTACATGTTCTACCGCACGCAGGTCTTTGGAGTTCATGATGTAGGTGCCGTGTTCGTCTTCCTCCATGGCCATGAGTTCGCCAGGGCGACCGGGCTCTTCGATGAGCACAGGCTGGTCGGCAGCAGGGTGCCGGGGGGCACCACCACAGGCGGCGTTGCTGGTGGGCGCGGTGACTTTTACCGGTGTGGCAATATGCAGGTCACCTGTGGCATCTTCTGTGGCAGGAGAAACTTTGTAGTCCCAACGGCAGGAGTTGGTGCAGGTGCCTTGGTTGGGATCACGGTGATTAAAATAACCCGACAACAGGCAGCGACCTGAATAGGCGATGCATAATGCGCCATGTACAAATACTTCCAGTTCGGTATCCGGGCATTGTTGGCGGATTTCGGCGATTTCATCCAGGGATAATTCGCGCGAGAGAATCACTCGCTCAATGCCGAGTGAGCGCCAGAATTGTACCGCTGCGTAATTCACTGTATTGGCCTGCACTGATAGATGAATTGGCATTTCCGGCCAGCGTTCGCGCACCATCATGATCAGACCGGGGTCGGCCATAATTAGTGCGTCAGGTTGCATGGCGATGACGGGTGCCATGTCCTTCATATATGTGGCAATTTTGGTATTGTGTGGCGAAATATTACTGGCCACGAACAGTTTTTTGCCCAGGGCATGGACTTCGTCAATACCGATTTTCAAGTTGGCGAGGTCAAAATCATTGTTGCGCGCACGCAGGCTGTAACGTGGTTGACCGGCGTATACGGCATCTGCACCGTAAGCCAAGGCGTAGCGCATGTTTTTCAGGGTGCCAGCGGGAGAAAGCAGTTCAGGTCGTTTGTTCATTGGGCTGTGTGCAGTGTCAGTAAAGAGTGGGGTGATATAGGAAAAGGGCGGGGATTGTACCACGCTGGGAAGTAAAGTAAGCGCTGGTGGCCTCTTCGTGTATGATGACCGCCCGAATTTACTTTTTGCTGATGACAAACATTGCGCTTTGGGGTAACCGAAGGCGTGCAGACAGATTAATTAAAGGAAGGAGAGTTTCGCATGGTTAGAACAGAAACGCCGGTTTGTGACTTTGGTCAGTCCGCCATTGATTTTTCCCTGCCGGGTGTAGACGGTAAGACTTGGAGCCTGAATGATTGCGCGGGAGAAAAGGGTCTGTTGGTGATGTTTATTTGTAATCACTGTCCCTACGTGAAATCCATCATTGAGCGCATCGTGCGCGATGCCCGGGAATTAAAGGCGCTGGGTGTGAATACTGTGGCGATTATGTCCAATGATCCCACAGAATACGAAGAGGATTCTTTTGAAAATATGCAGGCTGTGGCAGGTCAGTTTGATTTTTCTTTTCCTTATCTTGTTGATGAAACACAGGAAATTGCCAAAAAATATGGTGCCGTTTGCACCCCGGATTTTTTCGGTTACAACGCAGATTTACAGCTACAGTATCGTGGCCGATTGGATGAAAGCCGCAAAGAAGCTGTCGAAGGTGCTCGTCGTGACCTGTTCGAGGCCATGAAACAGGTGGCTGAAACCGGTAAAGGGCCAATGGAACAGGTGCCCAGCATGGGGTGCTCTATCAAGTGGAAGAATGCGGGCGAATAATGTCGATGTGCCGAGTTTTTGACGCCGTGTTGGATCAGCTCTTGCTCTGATGGCGATGATCGAGGACAATTGCAGGTTCCCCCCTGTATTAAGCACGGTCGAAACGGGGGGCTTGAGAGGAGATTGGCGATATGCATAGAAAATTATGTCAGTGCGTCAGTTTGAGGGAGGGGGAAATTAACAACGACACCACAATTCTGTCGTTAGCCCTGGGTGGGTTAACCGTTCCCCGGATTTGTCTCGCAAACCTCTTTGCCTGTTGATGACAGCAAGGCTTCTGCGCTGATTTATGGTGCATCACGACGAATTTTTTACGCTTTTATGACGTTATGGCTGGTGACATAAGAGCTTTATGCAGCGAATTTTTCATTTTATTGCAACGAAGATTGCTTACATTTTTTGAACTTGTTTTTAGGAGAATCACATGTCAAACCGCAAAACTCTTGCCAATGCCGTCCGTGCGCTCAGCATGGATGCGGTGCAAAAAGCCAATTCCGGTCATCCTGGCGCACCCATGGGCATGGCTGATATTGCCGAAGTCCTGTGGAACGATCACATGACCCACAACCCGGCTAATCCTGACTGGCCTGACCGTGACCGTTTTGTTCTGTCCAACGGACACGGCTCCATGTTGATTTATTCTTTGTTGCATTTGACCGGTTACGATCTCAGCATCGAAGACCTTAAGCAGTTTCGTCAGTTGCATTCCAAAACTCCGGGCCATCCTGAATATGGTTATGCGCCGGGTGTTGAAACCACCACCGGGCCGCTGGGTCAGGGCATCACTAATGCCGTAGGCATGGCTATCGCTGAAAAAACCCTGGCTGCTCAGTTTAACCAAAAGGGTCACGACATCGTTGATCACCACACTTATGTCTTTCTCGGTGACGGCTGTTTGATGGAAGGTATTTCCCATGAAGCCTGTTCGTTGGCCGGTACGCTGGGTCTGGGTAAGTTAGTTGCATTCTGGGATGACAACGGCATCTCCATTGATGGCCATGTTGATGGCTGGTTTACTGATGATACGCCGAAACGTTTTGAAGCCTATGGCTGGCATGTGATTGCCGATGTTGACGGGCATGACGCAGCGTCCATTCAGAAAGCCGTGGAATTCGCCAAGGCGATGACCGATAAGCCTACCCTGATTTGTTGCAAGACCACCATCGGCTTTGGTTCGCCCAATAAAGCCGGTAGCCACGCCAGCCACGGTGCGCCTTTGGGTGAAGAAGAAATCAACCTGACCAAAGCGGCGTTGGGCTGGGATCATGGTCCTTTTGAAGTTCCTGCTGACGTGTATGCCTGTTGGGACGCCAAGGAAAAGGGTGCCGCCACAGAGCAGGCCTGGAATGAAAAATTTGCTGCCTACAAGGCTGCGCACCCTGAATTAGCGGCTGAATTTGAACGTCGCATGGCGGGTGATCTGCCAGCTGACTGGTCTGAAAAATCGGCTGAATACATTGCATCTGTCAATGCAGATGCCAAGAGTCCGGCTACTCGCCAGGCTTCGCTGGCATCCATTGAAGCTTATTCGCCCATGTTGCCCGAGCTGTTTGGTGGTTCTGCTGATCTGGGTTGTTCCAATTTGACTGAATGGTCAGGTTACAAGCCCATGGATGCCAACGAAGAAGCTAACTACGTGCGTTATGGTGTGCGTGAGTTTGCCATGTCGGCCATTATGAATGGTATTACACTACACGGTGGCTTGATTCCATTTGGCGCGACGTTCCTGATGTTTTCCGAATATGCACGCAATGCATTGCGCATGGCAGCATTGATGAAAATTCGCAGCTTGTTTGTTTATACCCATGACTCCATTGGCCTGGGTGAAGACGGTCCGACCCATCAGCCTGTCGAGCAAATCCCAACACTGCGCATGATTCCCAACATGTCCGTATGGCGTCCTTGTGATGCTGTCGAGTCTGTTGTGAGCTGGCAGCAGGCCATCGAGAAAAAAGACGGCCCCAGCTGCCTGATTTTCTCGCGTCAGGGTTTGCCGCATCAAACCCGTACTGATGAGCAAATCGCCAACATCACCAAAGGGGGTTACATCCTGGGTGACTGTGGTTGCAGCAACCCCGATGCCATTATTATTGCCACCGGTTCCGAAGTAGCCCTGGCCATGGATGCTGCCGCACAACTTAGTGGTAAAAAGATTCGCGTGGTTTCCATGCCGTCCACTAATGTTTTTGATGCACAGGATGATGACTATAAGGCTTCAGTGTTGCCAAAGGGCGTGCCCACCGTTGCCGTTGAAGCCGCTGTCACAGACGCTTGGTACAAGTATGCTGACAAGGTGATTGGTATTGATCACTTTGGTGAATCTGCTCCGGCGAGTGAGCTGTTCAAGGAATTTGGTTTCACCGTGGAAAATGTTGTCGCCACTGTTGAGTCGGTTCTCTAAAAAATATTGCCTGATCTGCCATTCCAGCTTGATCTGGAATGGCAGAAAGAAGAAATGAATCATTGCTTTAAAAATATGGTTTTAAAATTATTGTTTTAAAAATTTAGTCACACCTTTGAGGGGATAACACACTATGACAATTAAAGTCGGTATTAACGGTTTCGGCCGTATCGGTCGTATGGCTTTTCGTGCCATTGCAAAAGACTTTGGCGATATCGAAGTGGTTGGTATTAATGATCTACTGGATGCAGATTACCTAGCCTACATGCTCAAGTACGATTCTGTGCATGGCAACTTTGATGGCGATATTTCTGTTGATGGCAACAATCTGGTGGTCAACGGTAAAACCATTCGTCTGACAGCTGAGCGTGATCCTGCTGACCTGAAATGGGGCGATATTGGTGCTGATCTGATCATTGAATGCACCGGCTTTTTCCTGACAGAAGAAACCTGTCAGAAGCACATTGATGCGGGTGCTAAAAAAGTAGTGATGTCTGCACCGTCCAAAGATGGCACGCCCATGTATGTCTATGGCGTGAATCACAACAGCTATGATGGACAGGCTATCGTTTCTGCCGCGTCCTGTACTACCAACTGTCTGGCACCGGTTGCCAAAGTATTGAACGACAAGTGGGGCATCAAACGTGGTTTGATGACGACTGTTCACGCAGCGACAGCCACCCAGAAAACGGTTGATGGTCCTTCCTCAAAAGACTGGCGCGGTGGCCGTGGTATTTTGGAAAATATTATTCCTTCCTCTACCGGTGCGGCCAAGGCTGTGGGTGTGGTATTACCTGAGTTGAATGGCAAACTGACTGGCATGGCATTCCGTATACCCACCTCTGATGTATCGGTGGTTGATCTGACGGTTGAGTTGGAAAAAGAAGCCTCTTATGACGACATCTGTGCGGCCATGAAAGCAGCCTCTGAAGGTGAGATGGCAGGTACATTGGGTTACACCGACGAAAAAGTGGTATCAACGGACTTCCGTGGTTGCAGCCAGTCTTCCATTTTTGACAGTGGCGCGGGTATCGCCCTAGACAGTACGTTCGTCAAGATTGTGTCCTGGTACGACAACGAATACGGCTATACCTGCAACATGTTGCGTTTTGTGCTGCACGTTGCGTAGCAGTCTGAGTCTGTATTATTAACGTAAAGATCGCAAAGTCGCGAAGAACGCAAAGGGTTTTTCATTTATTATCCTTAGCGTTTTTTGTGTCTTTGCGGCCTCTGCGTTAATTGCCATGTGGCGGGAAAGTTATTTGCCAAATACTGAAACTGTTTGGCAAATGGTTTTCAAAATATATAAGTTATTAGGAGTCAAACATGTCTGTAATAAAAATGACCGACCTGGATCTGGCTGGTAAGCGTGTGTTGATCCGTCAGGATCTCAATGTGCCCATTAAAAATGGCGAAGTGAGCAGTGACAAGCGTATTCGTGCTTCGTTGCCGACGATTGAACATTGTTTGAAAGCGGGTGCCAAAGTGATGGTGATGTCTCATCTGGGTCGTCCCACTGAAGGTGAGTTCAATGAAGCGTTTTCCATGGCTCCTGTGGGCGCTCATATGGCTACGCTGCTGGATCGTGAAGTGAAAATGGTCAGTGGTTGGGTCGGAAAAGGCGTGGGTTCCATTAATGACGGTGACCTGGTGTTATTGGAAAATGTGCGTTTCAATGTGGGCGAAAAAAAGAACGACGATACGCTGGCGAAGAAAATGGCCGAACTGTGTGATGTCTTTGTGATGGATGCTTTTGGTACTGCGCATCGCGCCCAGGCATCCACCCATGGTGTTGCCAAATTTGCGCCTGTGGCGTGTGCTGGCCCGCTGTTGGCGGGTGAGCTGGAAGCATTGGGCAAGGCATTGGATAATCCTGCTCGACCCATGGTGGCTATTGTTGGTGGTTCCAAGGTGTCTACTAAACTGACGGTGTTGGAATCATTATCCAAAATTGTGGATCAATTGATTGTCGGTGGTGGTATCGCGAATACGTTTATCGCTGCACAGGGCCACAATGTCGGCAAATCTTTATATGAAGCCGATCTTGTGGATATCGCCAAAAAACTCACCGACGATGCACAGGCACGCGGGGGTGACATTCCTGTTCCCACCGATGTAGTGTGTGCCACGGAGTTTGCCGAGACGGCAGAGGCCACCTTGAAAAATGTCACCGAGGTTACTGATGATGACATGATTTTTGACATTGGGCCGGACTCTGCGGCGGCGCTGGCTGATGTGTTGAAAAACGCAGGCACTATTGTCTGGAACGGTCCGGTAGGCGTGTTTGAATTTGATCAGTTCGGTGAAGGCACTAAAGCGATTGCCCTGGCTATTGCCGAAAGTGATGCCTTTTCCATTGCTGGTGGCGGTGATACGTTGGCCGCAGTTGATAAATACAATATCGCTGACAAGGTCTCTTACATTTCCACCGGCGGAGGCGCATTTTTGGAATTCTTGGAAGGCAAACAATTGCCTGCTGTAGCGATTCTCGAAGAACGTGCTAACGGTTTTAACGGTTAATAGACAGCCGTATATTTATTTGATCTGACACACCTGGAGCAACAGACTTGGAAAGAAGAACAAAAATCGTCGCAACCCTGGGCCCGGCAACGGATGACCCAAAGGCTCTGGACAAGCTCATCGAAGCGGGCGTTGATGTGGTTCGTCTCAATTTTTCCCACGGTACAGCAGCGGAACATACTGCGCGTGCCGAAACGGTACGTAACCGCGCACGCGCGCACGGACGCCAAGTGGGTGTGTTGGCTGATCTTCAGGGGCCAAAGATTCGTATCGACTCTTTTAAAAACGGCCCCATTATGTTGGCCGACGGAGATACTTTTATTCTTGATGCAGCCTGTGCCCCGAATGCAGGTAACCAGGAGCGTGTTGGCATTGCCTACAAGGACTTGCCAGGAGATGTGAGTCGTGGTGATGTGTTATTGCTCGACGATGGCCGCATGGTGTTTTGGGTAGATGAAGTCAAAGGCGCAGAAATCCATTGCAAGGTTAAAATTGGCGGTAAGCTCTCAGATAAAAAAGGGATCAACCGACAGGGGGGCGGGTTATCAGCTCCAGCTCTGACAGAGAAGGACAAAGAAGACATTAAAACGGCTGCGGCTTTACAGGCCGACTATGTGGCGATCTCCTTTCCCCGTTCGGCCGCAGATGTCAAACTGGCGCGAGGCTTAGTGGAAGCAGCGGGTGGAAAAGGCGGCATTGTTGCCAAAATTGAGCGCACCGAGGCGCTGGATGTTATCGATGAAATCATTCTTGCCTCTGATGCCATCATGGTCGCACGCGGAGACCTGGGCGTGGAAATTGGTGACGCGGCCCTGCCACAGGTGCAAAAAGACATTATCAAGCGGGCACGTCGCCTGAACCGGGTGGTGATTACGGCCACACAAATGATGGAATCCATGATCGAAAACCAGATTCCGACACGCGCGGAAGTGTTCGACGTGGCCAACGCGGTGCTGGACGGTACTGATGCCGTCATGTTATCGGCGGAAACCGCCATGGGCAAATACCCAGATCTGGCCGTTTCGGCTATGGATCGGGTTTGCCGCGAGGCCGAAAAACAGGATGTGGCTACACGCTCCGACCATCGTATTGACACGTCTTTCAAGCGGGTTGACGAAGCCATTGCCATGGCCAGCATGTATAGTGCCAATCACCTCGGTGTGAAAGCAATCGCTTCATTGACCGAGTCGGGCTCCACACCGTTGTGGATGTCACGCATCAGTTCAGGTATTCCTATTTATGCGCTTACCAGTCACGTCGAGACACGACGTAAGGTGACTTTGTACCGTGGTGTTTACCCCATCAGTTTTGACACTGATAGCAAAGATCATGCTGTGGTGAATCATGAGGCGATTGATGAGCTGAAACGGCGCGGTGTGGTGCGTGATGGTGACCTAGTGATCCTCACCAAGGGCGATCTGATGGGGGTGTTGGGTGGCACCAATGCGATGAAAATCGTTCGTGTCGGTGACGAGATACCCAATAGCACCAGCACTGATTAGGAGGTGTTAATACCTTCCTTAGCAATATCAATTTTGTGTGTGCGTGATACGCACAATTCTTTAACTTAATGAAACACCTTTTGGAAAATGAATAGGAGAAACTGATGGCCCTTATTTCACTACGTCAATTACTGGACTACGCTGCCGAAAATGATTTTGGCATGCCTGCGTTCAACGTCAATAATATGGAGCAGGTGCATGCCATCATGCAGGCTGCTGATGAAGTCAATAGCCCAGTGATTATGCAAGGATCTGCTGGTGCGCGTGCTTATGCAGGCGAACCTTTCTTGCGTCACCTGATCTCAGCAGCTATTGAACAGTATCCGCATATCCCTATCGTAATGCACCAGGATCATGGTTCTGAGCCTGCGGTTTGTTTGCGCTCCATCCAGTCTGGTTTTAGCTCGGTGATGATGGATGGCTCTTTGGAAGCCGACATGAAAACGCCTTCCAGCTTCGAATACAATGTGGCTACTACTGCAGAAGTGGTAAAGATGGCCCACTCCGGTGGTGTTTCCGTAGAAGGTGAGTTGGGTTGTCTAGGCTCGCTGGAAACCGGTGAAATGGGTGAGGAAGACGGGCATGGTGCTGAAGGCAAGCTTGATCTCGATATGTTGCTGACCGATGTTGATGAGGCAGCTGACTTTGTTGAGCAAACCAATGTGGATGCCTTGGCCATCGCCATAGGTACCTCTCATGGTGCGTATAAATTCACCAAGGAACCTACCGGTGACATTCTGCGTATTGACCGCATTAAGGAAATTCATGCCAAATTGCCAAATACTCACCTAGTTATGCATGGTTCTTCTTCCGTGCCTCAGGACTGGTTGGAAATCATCAATAGTCACGGTGGTGACATGGGCCAAACTTATGGTGTACCTGTGGCAGAAATTCAGGAAGGCATCAAAAACGGTGTACGCAAAGTCAATATCGATACTGATCTGCGTATGGCTTCTACAGGGGCTGTACGTCGGCATTTGATGGAGAACCCCTCCAATTTTGATCCGCGTAAATTCCTTAAAGAATCCACCGCTGCTATGAAGAGCATTTGCCAAGCCCGTTTTGAGGCGTTTGGCTGTGCCGGTCATGCTGCAAAAATCAAGCCCCTTTCACTGGAAAAAATGATCAGTTTTTACAAATAACGGATCGTGAATTCGGCGTAAGACCGGATAGATAAATAAAAAGGGGGGTGAATGTGCGCCCCTTTTTATTCGTATGTGGAAGAAAAAAATTGATCGGTGCCCTGCCTTTTTTGGGTCTGATTTTGGTGACGTTCCGAACGAATGTTTCGGACAGGACTGAGCGCTATCATTTTCAAGCGTGCTGTGCGCTAAACAATTACGCAACAGTGCCGATAGGCTCGATGGATAAACAAGCAAAGCCCTTTTGCTGACTAATATCAATGGTTCAAAAAGCTATCCAGAACTGACTTAACTTTGATAGATGACTAATACACACTCTGTTCGCTGATCGTTGCCTAATGGCTGATAATGCCAAGACATATCAGACGGAACAACAGGGATATACATAAAAAAACACCGGGTGATAACAATGGGTAGATTCCAAAATATACTAATAATGCTGCTTTGGGTGGTGATGAGTTTTGGGCTTGTGGGTTGCAGTGGTGACGATGCCTTTTCCGGCGGAGACGACGGAGGTAATAATGGAGATGGAGGTACTGGGGGTGGTGGCGGAAGTAATGATTCCCTGGCCATCAGTTTAGCCTTGGTTGATCAAGTTACCGGCGTCACAACAACATCGATTTCTGCGGCTTCACCGGGTGAGCTTAGAGCGACAGTAACATTCAATGGCACAACGGTCGCTTCCCAGGTCGTTTCATTTGCCACCACCATTGGGGCTTTAACGCCGACGTCAGGACTCACAAATATTGCAGGTCTTGCGACAGTAGCGTTGTCAGATGATGGTACATCAGGTGCGGGTTCCATTACTGCTGAGGTCACGATGAATGGCACAACGGCAACAGCAAACTTGAACTTTCAGGTCGTAAGCTCAGCAACTACCACCACCGTTGATATGGGCAATGGCACAGACGCTTCATTTGTGGCGGACGTTATTGGCCTTGGGGGAATTACTGTTCTGGCGGCAGGTGGCACGTTGACAGCAACGGTGAGTATTGTCGAAACCTCAAATAACAATGTGGCTTACACAACACCGGTTACGGTCAATTTTACATCGGCCTGTGTGGTAGCAGGTACGGCAACAATGGATGCAGCGGTTCAGACAACAGCAGGTATCGCATCCAGCACTTATCTGGCGCAGGGCTGTACTGGCAGTGATACGATTACGGCGACAGCCGATGTAGGTACGACGATCAACGCTACAGCAAATTTGACAGTGCAGTCCGCCAGTGTGGGCAGCCTGGAATTTGTATCTGCGACACCTGAAATTATCAGCTTGCAAGGTACGGGCGGTAGTGGTGGCACCGAAACATCAGCTGTGGTCTTTCGCGTAGTGGATGCGCAAGGAAACCCGGTGGCTAATCAATCAGTGAACTTTACCCTGGATACGGTTGTGGGTGGTTTGTCGTTAAATCCGGGTAGCGCAACGTCCGACCAAAATGGTCTTGTGCAAACAGTCGTGCAATCGGGCACAGTGTCCACTTCAGTGGGCGTCACAGCGACGACCACGTCGAACGGAAGCACTTATCAGACACAGTCAAGTCAATTGGTAGTGACAACCGGTATCCCGGATCAAAACAGCCTTTCATTGAGCGCCTCTGTGCTGGCTCCGGAAGCATGGGAGGTTGATGGTGTGGTATCGGTAATTACGGCACGTCTTGCGGATCGTTTTAATAATCCAGTGCCGGATGGTACAGCCGTGACCTTTACCACCGAAGGGGGCTCCATAGAAAGCTCATGTACGACTACTGGTGGGGCATGTAGTGTCAACTGGACGAGTCAGTCACCACGGCCCTGTGGGCAGGTCATGGGGGCAGCCGATGTCGTGCTTGACCCATCGCTGGGCCCTAATCAGTGTGTGACAACAGGGGGCGGCTTTAATCCAGCCAATCCTGTTATTGGTTTCGCACCTTTGGGGCAGCCCTATGGTGGTCGTGCCACGATAGTGGCCACGGTAGTAGGTGAAGAAAGTTTTATTGATATCAATGGTAATGGTGTCTTTGATGATGGCGACACCATGGCAGATTTACCGGAGGCATGGATTGACGAAAATGAAGATGGGGCACGAGGGAGCTTTGAACCCTTCTTCGATTTTAATGCCAATGGTACCTATGATGCAGCTGATGGAGCCTTCAACGGGGTTTTGTGCAGCCGTACCGTCAGTCCGCTGTGCAGCCCTGATGAGACTCTGCATATTCGAAAGGCCCTGGTTTTGGTTATGTCTGGCAGTGGGGCTTTTATCGATGTTGTTGATGGGACTGGAACACAATTCAATATGGGAAATCCTATCGATCTATCCTGTGATACTGCGGTAGGGTTTACTGTTATTTATTCTGATCTTCACCACCAGCCTATGCCAGCAGGTACTAAGGTGACGGTAACATCAAGCCATGGATCAATCGTTCTTGGTGGTTCATATACACAGGCTGACACGACTTATAATGGTGCTATCGCTTTTAGTGGAAACATTGAAGGCACTGGTGCGGCTGATACGACCAACACTGGCTTATTGATTGTGACTGTTGAAACGCCTGGACAACTTATTTCTCAGGCAAATTATCCCGTGACGGAGACTTGTCCTCCATAGCCACAAATTAAAAACTAGAGAAGTTGAATGAAAAAGGGTGAGCGCATGTCTCGCCCTTTTTTCTTCTGTACCATCGTCGCTTTCGCTACAATTCAGCGGAGTAATTTAGGACTGACCATTTAGTGTCTGGCTGTGTTGTAAATCATCAGATGCAAAAGACTATACCGGTCGTAGCAACTTACTTAACGAGTGAAGCCGCCAAAAACAGAAAACATGATATTGCTCAAATGTTATTACATCACTTTAAGTGATTAACTACGGATTTTAGTGCTAGGTTGAACCTGACCACATAAAGTGGCTGATGCACTTGTTTAAAATTGTAAGCCCAGTTGAGCAGAAATGCCGTCACCCTCGTTGCCACTATAAGCGGCGACATCTATTTGCAGTGCGCTGATTAATAGTCCAATGCCGGCGGAACTATAGCTGGCCTCATTGCCCGCTAGGTTCTGATTGTAACCAGCACGTAGCGTGAGCCATTGCCATGTTTGCCATTCCCAGCCTAGTGCGGCGATTTGTGAGGCAGAGCCAAAACCAACAGGATCATTTTCCAGCAAGTCGATATTCAGCTCCACTACGGAGTAGCGGCTTTGGTAGGCAAAGCCTGTACGTAGCTGTGGTTCAATTTCGAAAACATCCCCACTGTCACCGTATTTGTAATTTCCGGGCACAATGTTCTTTGCCACCAGACCGATTTTCCATACGCCGAATTCTTTTAACAGGCCAATATCAAATGTAAATTGCCCCCCGTTTTTACTGTCGATGCGATTGATGTTGGTATCTGCGCTGCGTAATGGGTCGGCAGAACCATAACCAGAGACCAATAAAAATTTTACACTAAAGCCTATGGTCACGTTTTGCATCCAGCCGCTTCCATTGAGTGATGTGGCCGTTGCAACACCATTTTCAACAATGCGCAGCCCACGTTGCGCCAATGTAGAGGTATAGCTTGGGGTGGCGAGGTTATCACCGCCGATCAATGGTTGGGCGGTGGATACTTCATAGACATTAAAAAATGCTGCGCCGCTAAGGATGCGACCCGGTATTGCCAGTACGAAGCCTGTGTTACGACTGGCGCTGTATAGACTGCCATCCAATGCATTGAGTCGTTGTTGTACTGCGGCCTGATTGGCAGAGGTGTTGTTGCTGTCTAGTCTGTCGGCGGCCTGCTGAAATGCGGTGAGGTTGTCTTCAATATTTCCAGGGTCGCTCAATTGTCGGCTGAGTGTGGGTGCTAATAAAAACCATTCATGAGTCTCATCGGCTGCGGTTAACAGGGCGGGGTTATTAAATACTGCAAATTGTGGCCCCGATGCTACACCAACGCCCCCCATGGCTGTGGTGCGCGCATCAAACATACCAAAGGGTGTCGCGGCGGCGGTTTGTGCGCATAGCGTTAAAATCAAGGTAAATGGCCAGCCTAGGCATAATTTTTTGCTGCTTTTACAGGTAAACATATCCACAATTATTTTTTGCATGGTATTACTCCAAAAAATCCAATACCGCATCCAGTCCACTAAATTGTATCGATACATCGGCTTGGGCGCGAACCGCTGGTTTTGCATGATAGGCCACACCGAGTCCGGCAATGTTTAGCATGTGTAAATCGTTAGCACCATCACCCATGGCGATAACCTGTTGATGGGTGATGTTGAGTTGTGTGCATAGTTGTTGCAAATATTCCGCTTTGGCTTCGGCACCGATAATGGCACCGTCTACTGTACCGTTGAGCTTTCCTTTTTGCTGAGTGAGTACGTTGGCGAGTGTAAAATCCAACCCCAGGCGTTGCTTGAGGCGTTCGGTGAAAAAGGTAAAGCCTCCGGAGACCAGTGCTACGTTGATTTGTCGCCGTTTGAGGCCGCTGATCAATATTTCGGCTCCAGGGTTTAATTGTAAACGCTCGTCATATACATGTTGCAGGGCTGAGGTATCCAGTCCTTCCAGCAGGGCAACACGCTGTTTCAGCGAGGCTGCGAAGTCCAGTTCTCCACGCATGGCCGCTTCGGTAATGGCGCTGACTTGGGGTTTTACGCCAATGAAGTCGGCAATTTCGTCCACGCATTCGATGTTGATAAGAGTGGAATCCATGTCGGTGATGAGCAGGCCTACGCTCGTTGCGTCGAAATTTTTGGGCAGGGTGTTGATGTCCAATTGGCAGGCTTTACGCAGTGCGTTTAGTGTTTCCGAAGCCGGTTTTTTGTGTTGAACCCGGAAGTGTTGGGCATAGACTGTGGGCTCGGCACCCAATGCCTGGGTGATGTGCCGGGTTTGTTGTGTAGTGAGAGTGTTGCTATGAATGATAGTTGTGAGCATAAGAATCAATAGGTGGTGGATTTAATGCCGTACAGTGTAACCGTAGCACGTCGGCAAGCCCACTTCTGGATGGTTTCTTAAGAACATTCACTGAGCAGGCGGTCGATCATGTCTTGAGCTTGTGATTTATAGCTGCCGCCAAATAAATTAAAATGGTTGAGTATGTGGTACAGGTTGTAGAGCGTTTTGCGTGTAATGTAGCCTGAGTCCAACGGCCAGGCGGCGTTGTATGCGTTGTAAAAAGCGGGTGAAAACCCACCAAATAATTCGGTCATGGCTAGGTCGGTCTCACGGTCACCAAAATACAGAGCGGGGTCAAAGATTACTGGTTGTCCTTGTGTGTCGAAAGCTGTGTTGCCCGACCATAAGTCACCGTGCAGTAGAGATGGCACAGGTTGGTACTCGGTAAAAAAGGCCGGTAGCGCTGTGAGCAACATGTCACCACGATGTAATAATGAGTACCCTGCGCCGTTTTGGCTCGCCAGTTTTAGTTGAGCCCCCAGCCGTTGTTCGGCCCAGAATGTTACCCAGTCATCTCTCCAATGATTGGGTTGTGGTGTGTTGCCGATGGTGTTGTGCCGATGCCAGCCAAATTGCGGGTGCAGGGTTTGGTGCATTAGCGCTAGGCCGCTACCCAGTTGTTCGTCGTTTCCTATGCCTTTAAGTGTTATATGTTCCATGACCAGATAGGCATGCTCTCCCGCAGTGCCGCTACAGATGGGAGCTGGTGCTCGCAGGCTATGGCTGTTGATTAAGGCATGCAATCCTTCGGTTTCGGCTTCGAGCATAGGTAGGTTACCAGCGGTATTGGTTTTGATGAAAAAAGTTTGTCGGTTCCCGTTTCTTCTGCCAGTGACTTTATAAGCGGCGTTGATACAGCCACCGCTTATGGGGCGTGCGCTGTTAGCATCCAAAATGGTTTCTGATGTGGTCTGTGTTTGTTGTGAAATAAGTGGCCAGTCAGGCATGGTTTTTTCCTTGAGTTTTTTGGTTATGTGTTTGTACGGATGATAAACCCAGCACCCTTTCATTTTTCCGGAAAAACTGATTGAAAATTAACCAGACGGCTTGCTAATCAGAATATTCTAATGTAATGGTTGGCGGGTTAACTTAAGGTGGTTTCTAGCTTTTTTATGCTAAATGCTTGCTGTCAGTGAAGGATGTTTGTTTATCCACAAAGCCTGTGGATAACTTTGTGCATAAGCTGAGGGAAGTGGTCTGTTGACCTCGGTTTTATTACAGATTTATTAAAATGGTCAAAAAACAGGCGGCATATTTTATTTAATAAAAACAAATAGTTGTATTAAGTCGTTGGTCTAGGCGTCAAAAAACCGTTTAAGCTGGTTGTTCTGTGATCATTGTGAAACATGTTGTGTATAACGTTCCACGACAAGGGTTGCATCATTGAAAAATGTGGCAAAAAAAAGCCAGCACATTACGCTGGCTCTTTCGGGTTATTGCTGAGTGTTGACGCTTAAAGGGTCATGATGAAATCGACCAGTTTTTCGATGTTTTCATCAGAGACGCGGGGTGAGTAAGGAGGCATGGGAGCGCCTCCAGTGATTTCGGTCCAGTTGCCTTTACCGCCTTTTTTCACTTTGGCGATCATGCGATCTTTAGCGCCAGCATCACCTTTGTATTTAGCGGCCACGTCTTTCCAGGATGGGCCAACAATTTTCTTATCAACACCGTGGCAGGCTAGGCAGCCACTTTTTTTGGCTAAGGCCATCTCATCGGCAGTTGCCTGAGCAGAAATTAGCAGGGCAGCGGCTGCTGCGGGAACTATCAACCATTTTGCTTTCATTTAGAACTTCCTCTTGATTTTTGTATCCAGTGTTTAATTAAAGCCAGCGAAAGAATTAGTAAACGAGACACTTCTCAAGCGCAAAGTTTAGCGTAATGACAAGGTTTCGTTCCCCCCCTTTCCCTTTTCAGAGTGGTGCGCGAGGCATATGTTGCAGCCAGCCGCAGTCTCCTAGGGCGGTTTTTATGCCATTAGCATGGTCTGCTGTCAAGTTCAGCTTACGTTCAGGCAAACTGTGAAAGAGGTGGTTTGGGGTGAAAAGGTGGAAATACGTTTATTCCCGGTCTTTGTTTCTGTGAAGTCATTACCATCGTTTAATGACCCAGGCAGGGATTAGCAAGGCTGGGTCGGTGTCATTTTTGCGAGTTTCCAGATTGCCGTCGCCATCGCTGTCCACTAAGTAATAAGGCACGCCACGTTTGGGGGTGATACGAATGGCGTAAAGCTGGCCATTGATCCGTAATTCTTCAACGATGTCAGTTTTGGTGTCTTGAATGATGACATTGCCGGAAGATTCCGGCTCTTCGGCCAGCGTAATATTGGTCAAAAATATGAGCGTTATGGCCAGGCTGACCGTGGCCAGAACGCGGGAAGGGAGTATCAGCTTTGAAAAATGCATAGGGCTTGTCTCGTTGTGACGGGTGGTTTTCGTCAAAAACGTTGATTCATAAAGTGGACAAAATATAACACCTAGACCCTGCAGGCACGATCATTTGCAGGATCTAGGTGACAAAAAAACATATAAATGGTGCCGTGAGGCAAAACAACCGATAATCACCCACGACTTCACTACATTCTATTCCAATCAAGACTCTATCGCACTATGAAAGCAAACAAACAACTGATTCTCGTTGATGGTTCGTCGTATTTATATCGGGCTTTTCACGCCATGCCCTCATTGAGTAATTCCCGAGGCCAGCCTACGGGCGCGGTTTATGGTGTTATTAATATGTTGCGCCGACTGCTGAAAGATTTTCAGCCGGAATATATGGCCATGGTATTTGATGCCAAGGGTAAGACCTTCCGTGATGATCTTTATGCGGAATACAAGGCTAATCGTCCGCCGATGCCGGACGAATTGCGTGAACAGATTACCCCGTTGCATGCCATTGTTGAGGCGATGGGGTTACCGATGTTAATTGTGGATGGTGTGGAGGCGGATGACGTGATCGGCACCCTTGCTAGGCAAGCCACAGAGATGGGAATGGATTGTCTGGTGTCTACGGGCGACAAGGATATGGCGCAGCTGGTCAATCAGCACGTCACGTTGATGAACACCATGGACAATTCGACATTGGATCAGCAGGGCGTGGTGGACAAATTTGGCATTCCACCGGAGCGTATTGTGGATTACCTTACGTTAATGGGTGACAGCGTGGACAATATTCCCGGTGTGCCTAAGGTTGGTCCCAAAACGGCGGTGAAGTGGCTGACCCAGTATGGAACTCTGGACGAGGTTATTGCCAGAGCGGGCGAAGTTACCGGCAAGGTGGGGGAAAATCTGCGTAATACGTTGGAACAGTTACCATTGTCTCGTCAGCTGGCAACCATTAAATGTGATGTGGCGCTGGATGCCGGGCCGACTGAGCTTAAAGTGCAGGCAGCGGATACGGAACGCCTGATACAATTATTTGGTGAAATGGAATTTAAGACGTGGTTGTCTGACTTGTTGCCCGGAAAGCAGGGGGAAGCCGGGCAGGACATAAGTCGGTATTCTGCATCGGCGATCAATGACGAAAGTAGGGCAGCAGCTGATGTGAATTATGACATCGTGCTTGACGAATCGGCTTTTGAGGCTTGGCTGAAAAAACTCCAGCAGGCTGAATTATTTGCTTTTGATACCGAGACCACGAGCCTTGATTACATGCAGGCAAAAATTGTCGGTGTGTCATTTGCAGTAAAGGCGGGGGAGGCGGCATATGTGCCAGTAGCGCATCAGATTACTTTGGAGGATAGCGATGCCAGTGCGCAACTGAGCCGCGATTTTGTGTTGGGGAAATTGCGCCCTATCTTGGAAGATGTAAACAAGGCCAAAGTCGGGCAGAATCTCAAATATGACACGAGTGTGCTGGCTAATCACGATATTACTTTGCGTGGTGTGGCTTACGATACCATGCTGGAATCTTACGTGCTGGACAGCACTGCCACACGCCATGATATGGATTCACTGGCTCTGAAATATCTTAACCGTAATACCATTCATTTCGAGGATGTGGCTGGTAAGGGCGCTAAACAAATTACCTTTGATCAAGTACCGATTAATATTGCCGGGCCGTATGCGGCAGAGGATGCGGATGTGACTTTGCAATTGCATCAGGCGTTGTGGCCCCGTTTGGAAGAAGCACCTCGGCTGGCTGAATTATTTCGCACCATTGAAGTACCGTTGTTGACGGTGCTCTCGCACATTGAACGTAACGGCGTATTGATTGATGCCAATATGTTGGCCAAACAAAGTGAAGAGCTGGCGCAACGCATGTTGGATATTCAAAACGAATCTTATGAGGTAGCGGGGGAGGAATTTAATCTTGCTTCACCCAAGCAAATTCAAAAAATTCTTTTTGAAAAACTCGGTTTGCCAATACGGAAAAAAACACCCAAAGGCGCGCCATCCACTGCTGAGGAAGTGCTGGTGGAGCTGGCCCACGATTTTCCTCTGCCCAAACTGATTTTGGAATACCGGGGCATGAGTAAGCTCAAGTCTACGTATACCGACAAACTGCCACAACGCATTGACCCAGGCACAAAGCGGGTGCATACCTCGTACCATCAGGCCGTGGCCAGTACAGGGCGGCTGTCATCATCTGATCCTAATCTGCAAAATATTCCAGTGCGTAGTGCTGAGGGTCGCCGTATTCGACAAGCTTTTATCGCACCAGCAGATTTTAGTATATTGGCGGCGGATTACTCGCAGATAGAATTGCGTATTATGGCGCATCTTTCCAATGACGAAGGTCTGCTCAAGGCGTTTGCGGCGGGGGAAGATATCCATTGTGCCACTGCTGCTGAAGTGTTTGCTGTGCCGCTCAACGACGTGAGCAAAGAACAGCGACGCAGTGCCAAGGCCATCAATTTTGGTTTGATTTATGGTATGTCGGCTTTTGGGTTGGCGCGACAACTGGATATTACACGCGGCGATGCGCAGAAATATGTTGACCTCTATTTTGAGCGTTATCCTGGCGTGAAAAAATTTATGGATGATACTCGTGAACAGGCTCATGAGCAGGGGTACGTAGAAACGGTGTTTGGCCGTCGTTTGTATTTACCTGATATTAATCATCGCAATGGCCAGCGTCGCCAATATGCTGAGCGTACCGCTATTAATGCGCCGATGCAGGGCACGGCGGCGGACATTATTAAACACGCAATGATTGCGGTGGATAGTTGGATTGAATCCGCTGGACTGGATATCAAATTGATCATGCAGGTACATGATGAATTGGTGTTCGAAATTCGTGATGAGCAAATTGAAGTTGCGAAAATTGAAATCAATCGGTTGATGATCGAGGTGGCTAAACTCAAGGTGCCACTTGTGGTGGATATCGGTGTGGGCAGTAATTGGGACGAAGCGCACTGATCAAAACAAAATATTTTTATACGCAGTGAAACTTTTTATGATTCTGCCCGTCTTAATGTATGAGCAGGCGCGATGCCTGCTCCCCGCTTCCCTCCCTAGCGGGTTTAAACCCGGCGTCCCCAACGTCGGGTACTTTTAGCCCCGGCGGCTGTCCCGATGATCGGGTGTCTCCGGGGATTTTTTAGGGCTTGTCAAAGCCTAGCCAACGATCCAGCACCGCGTAAGCTTCTACCAATCCCGTCCCCTTAAGTGCAGAAAACAATTGCACGCTACATAGGCCGTCAGGCGCATGAGTTTTGAGTTCCCGCTGCACTTGCAGCAGGGTGTTTTGCGCGGGGCCACGTTTGAGTTTGTCGGCTTTGGTGAGCATGACATGCACCGGCATGCTCACTTGCCAGCACCAATCCAATAACTGTTGATCCGCTGTTTTAAGGGGATGGCGCACGTCCATGAGTAAAATCAGCCCGCGTAGCGATTGGCGCTCGGAAAGATAAGCCTCCATCGTCTGTTGCCAGCGACGTTTGATTTCTTCATTGACTTTGGCGTAACCGTAACCGGGTAAATCCACCAGATGACGTTGCCCGCTCAATTGAAAAAGGTTGATTAATTGGGTGCGTCCTGGTGTTTTGCTGGTTCGTGCCAACGCTTTTTGTTCGCATAACCGATTGATTGAACTTGATTTTCCTGCATTCGAACGACCGGCGAAAGCAACCTCGGGGCCACAGTCCTGTGGCAATTGGTTGAGTCGGGCAGCGCTGATGACAAAGCTGGCGATACGATAGCGGGTTGCGGGATTCGCATTTTGAGAGTTAGAAATGTCCACGATGTATTTGTCCAATTTAGAGAATGTATTGCCAAGTATCTAAAATCTATTGGCATTTTTTAGCCAGCTGCAATAGTCTTGACGCTGGTATGTCAGGCACGGAACGCTGGAACGGGACTTTATCAAACGCAAACTCGTATGGGAACGCTGATGGCCACAAGTACAACCAACACAACGTTAATCACGAAAGTCAAATACACGATGACTAAAAAGCGTGCGTCGGCCTCGATGGCCAGCTTGGCCATGATGATCAGCATCACGCTGATAGGGGGGACTCATGCACATGCAGAAGGGAGTGTTAAGGAGGGGGCTGTCAAGGCCCGAGCTTGTCAGGTCTGTCACGGCAAAGGTGGTAAAAGCACCAAAGAAGCCTATCCTATTCTGGCCGGACAGCATGCAGCCTATATTCGCAAACAGTTATTTGCTTTTCGGGAGGGTACCCGCAAGGACCCTATTATGAATGGCATGGCGGCTTCGCTCAGTGATCAGGATATCGCAGATGTTGCCGCTTTTTTTAGTAGCGTCGAGTAATCTGCTGGTCGGGTGTCATCACTGGTACGCCGGGTATAACAGGCTACGCTTAAAAGGTGTGACCAACATAATGTGGACATCTTACTTGTCTATCCTTCCTCTTTTGCGTCACACACAAGGGTTACACACCGCGAGTATGCGCCTAGCCCGAGCTTAACACTTCAAAAAATAATTATTTAAAAACAACAGCTTACAATTATTGTGGTACTGCACCGCGTAGTGCCATAAATATTTTAACATATTGATTTTTATGGGCTTTATTTCTGAGCTGTTAAACTTGGGCTAGGAGGTTGTCCGAGAGTGCTGATGCATTGAGCCCTGAAACGTCTTTGTTGAATTTTACCTAATTCGTTTAAACTCAGGCGAGTTGAAGTATGATTTCCTTGGGGGGCTTATGCAGTTTGAATGGGATGAAAGTAAAAATCGGAAAAATGTAAAAAAACATGGCGTTTGTTTTGAGGATGCTATTCCCGTTTTCTTTGATGAAAAAGCATTATCATTCGAGGATAGCAGGCACAATTATAAAGATGGTCAGCGTATGGTTATTATCGGGGCTAATACAATTGATTTGTTATACGTTGCCTATGCTGACATTAAAGAAGATGTAATAAGAATTATATCTGTTCGACCTGCCGAGCCCCGCGATATCAAGCGCTACCAACGAGGATATTAATTATGGCGAAGGTAATAATATCAAGCAAAAAAGAGGCGGAAAAATTAAAAAGTGATACGGACTGGGAAAAAGTCAGAGCGTTGACGGAGGAAGAAATTCATGATGCTGCCTTGTCTGACCCAGATGCACAACCGTTGACAGAAGAAGAGTTGGAGCAATTTACACCAGTAGTTCATAAGGGAGGCGGAATGTATGGGCATGATAAAAACAAGGGTAACAAGCAGAGAAGAGGCAAAAAAAATTAAAGGGCTAACTAAAGAAAAGAAAGCTAGGGCATCGACAGAGGAGGCAATCCATAAAGCAGCTTTATCTGATCCGGACGCACAACCGTTGACTGAGTATGAATTAGCATTATTTCGACCATTTGTATTCTTGAAAAATAGACTAAAGTTATAGTAGGTGAAGGGATAGCCTGCTTACAAAAGGGAGGTGATCAAAGATTTTCGTTTGCCCACAGAACCGTGTGTACGGGCCGTACATAGCCCCGCTTGGCTCTAAACCAACCCCTTAGGCTTTTTTCTTTTTAGGGAAGCCCTCTTAACTTTGGAGGCCTGTAACATGATGTCACTGCGTTTTGTTTTTTGTTGGTTGTTGATCAGCATACCGGCATATACTTATTCTTCTGGCGGGTCGAATGAGCGGGCCGAGGGTAGTGTCAGCGAGGGACAGGTTAAATCAGCGGCTTGTCAGGGGTGTCATGGCTTGGACGGCAACAGCGTTAATCCTGACTGGCCCAGCCTTGCGGGTCAAAATGCCAATTATCTGTCCAGACAGATTCGTGACTTCCAGTCCGGTGCCCGCCAAGACCCCTCCATGCAGAGTGTGGTGATAGGGTTGGCAGAGCAGGATATTGTTGATATTGCAAGCTATTTTGCGGCACAAAAAGTGAAGGCTGACGCCGCATCGAGCTCTGTGGCAGGCGAAAGACTTTATATGGGCGGTAATCGTTATACGCATTTGCCTGCTTGTGCCAGTTGTCACGGGCCTAATGGCGTGGGTAATGGGCCAGGGGGGATTCCCAGTCTTGAGGGACAAAAAACCGGTTATGTGATCAAGACCCTGCGGGACTTTAAAAGCGGGGTGCGAAGTAATGATCAAAATCAGATCATGCAGGACGTTGCGGCAAAAATGACGGAAAAAGAAATAGAGGCAGTGGCGAAGTTTCTCGCCGGCATGGGTGCTGAAGCGCCCGGTGTCGGCGAGTAGGTTTTTGTGTCGGTTTATTTTTGTTGGTTATTTTCGGCCTGGGGCATAGAAATAACTGTTAAATGTGGATACGTCTTGGCTTACCTGACGGAACAGGTGGTCAAGGCTGACAATGGCGTGCTCTAGTAAATTCACGGCGATGTACGGGTGCTCCACACGCAAGCGTTTGTACATGGCCCGGCTTAATTTTAGCAGTCGGGTGTTGTTGACCAGGGCTTTTGCTCGCACTGAGCGCGGATTACGGTCAAAAAAGGACATTTCGCCCATGAGTTCCCCGGATTTGATGTGTCCTACCTGACTTTCGGCTTTATCACCCGCATAGAGGCCCGTTTCACCGGCGATAACAAAATACAGCGCTTCACCCACATCGCCGATCTCGGCGATCACATCACCTTTGTTAAATGTTACCAGCTCCGTGTAATCAATCAGTGTGGTGACTTCTTTGATAGTCAACGACTCACACAGGTACTGCTGATTTAAAAATTGCGTCAGATCGATCTTTTCGGAGACCATGGGGTCATACTCCTTGCTTGAGGTCGGTTGTGTCGAGTGATTAAATTCTGACCAGTTTGGTCAAGCCCATAAAAACAAGGCCATAGCATAAACCCTAAACGATGACCTGTGCCAGTGACGTGCAGTTTTATTGCGTTCATTCAATGATTTGGATACGCTCATGCAGCGTTGCGATTTGCAGGCAATACTCAATAAAAAATGACGAGGTTAACCCCCATGAAAAAGTTCGCTCCCCTTTTTACTGTTTTTGCCGCAGTTGTTGCGCTGGGTCTTGCCAGCGTTAATAACGTGATGGCCTCCAAGGAATATGAGACTATCAATCCTCCGCAGCCAACCACGAGTAAAGATAAAATCGAGGTGGTGGAGTTGTTCTGGTACGGCTGCCCCCATTGTTTCACGTTAGAGCCTTATGTAGAACGCTGGTTGAAACGCAAGCCTGATAATGTCAAATTTGTACGCATGCCCGGTATGTTCCGCCCTAGCTGGGAGATTCACGGTCGTGCCTATTACACAGCTGAAGTTCTTGGTGTCGTGGACAAGGTACACAAGCCCATGTTTGAGGCCATTCATGAACAAAAACGCAGCCTGAGTGACGAAGCTTCCATTATGGCTCTGTTCAAGGACAATGGTGTGAGTGAGAAGGACTTCAAGCGCGCATTCCGTTCTTTTGCGGTGGAAACCAGGCTGCGTCGCGCCAAAGATATGGGGAATCGTTACGGTGCGCGTGGTGTACCAGCCCTCATCGTCAATGGTAAATACCGCACTGGTGCGACGCAATCCGGCGGTAATGCCAAAGTATTTAAAGTGGTGAACGAGCTGATCGAAATGGAAAGTAAATGATTTTGTGCCAGACTGACAAGCCCGCTTGCCCGAGGCATGTTGTGCGATGAAAGCGGCTGAGCTTTTTGTTCGTTGCTTGGAAAACGAAGGTGTTGAATATATTTTTGGCATTCCCGGCGAGGAAAACCTTGATGTGATGGACGCTTTGCTGGATTCCAACATCCAGTTTATCACTACACGTCACGAACAGGGGGCGGCCTTCATGGCCGATGTGTACGGACGCCTCACCGGGCGTGCCGGGGTATGCATGGCTACTCTTGGCCCAGGTGCGACGAATCTGATTACCGGTGTTGCTGATGCCAATATGGATCATGCGCCACTGGTCGCCATCGCGGGTCAGGCCGATACCCACCGGTTGCACAAGGAATCCCATCAAGTGTTGGATCTGGAGCAGCTATTTCGCAGCTTCACCAAATACAGTTCACGTATTCTTGCACCGGATATCATCACTGAAGTGACGCGCAAGGCATTCAAAGTTGCGCAAACAGAAAAAACCGGCGCGTGTTTTATCGAGTTTCCTGAAAACATTGCATCAATGCACATCGACGACAGACCGCTGCGAGTTAAACATGCCAGTGTGCCCGAACCGCCGGCGGATCGTGTGGCCTATGCCGCAGAAGTGATCTCCAACGCTCGCGAACCCATTATTCTCGCGGGTAATGGCGTGGTGCGTGCCGGAGCTTGGCAGCAATTGGCCGATTTTGCGCAGCGACTGAATATCCCGGTGACCAATACGTTTATGGCCAAGGGTGTATTACCGTTTCGCCATTCCATGGCGCTGGGCAGTGCAGGGCTGCAATCACAGGATTACGTCAATTTCGGCTTCGAGCAGGCCGATGCCATTATCTGTGTAGGTTACGACTTGGTGGAATATCACCCACGCCTATGGCATCCGACCCGTGATCGCACCATCATACACATTGACAGCTCACCGGCAGAAGTGGACGCTCACTACCCTGTTTGTGTCGGTGTGGTAGGGGATATCAAACATTCGTTGGATCGTATAGCCGGACAGGCATCGCCCCACGAAGGCCACAAGTTACGGCCACTACGCGAAGCGCTGATCAAAGAAATGAACCAGCATCGTGACGATGATACCTTTCCGCTGAAACCACAAAAAATCATCTGGGACTTGCGCACTGCATTGGAGCTGGAAGACACGGTCATCTGTGATGTGGGTGCTCACAAAATGTGGATGGCACGCATGTTTCGCTGTGAACATCCCAATACTTGCCTTATCTCTAACGGTTTTGCCAGCATGGGCATAGCCGTGCCCGGTGCGTTGGCCGCACGTCTGGCGCAACCTCAACGCAAAGTGGTGGCCGTGACCGGTGACGGTGGTTTTTTGATGAATGTTCAAGAAATTGAGACCGCTGTCCGCTTAAAAATAGCTATGGTGGTACTAATTTGGAATGACTCGGGTTATGGCCTCATTGAGTGGAAACAAATGAATCAGTTTGGGCGTCCATCTAACGTGGAATTTGGCAACCCGGATTTTGTGCAACTAGCTGAATCCTTTGGTGCCAGGGGGTACCGTATTGAATCAGCTGGACAATTGCTGCCCATACTGAAGCAGACGTTGGCGGACGATGCCGTCAGTATTATTGATTGCCCAGTGGATTATCGCGAAAACCTGCGTCTCACCGAAACTCTGGGTGAGATGATTATTCATCTGTAAGTTGACAGTTAATCTCTAACAGCCGTAACGGACAACAACAAACGATAATGTGCCCTGTACCTATTCCTGATCCCTTTGATGCCGCCAGTCCGGGTACCCGGTTAAGGTTGCTGAGTTACAACATTCAAGTCGGTATTGCTGCCAAGCGTTATCGAGATTACGTGACCGACAGTTGGAAGCATGTGTTGCCACATGCGCAAATCTACGACAACTTGGGCCGTATTGCGCATGCCGTCAGTGATTTTGACATCGTAGCCTTACAGGAAGTAGACGGTGGTAGTTTGCGTTCCAGCTTTATCAATCAAACCGAATACCTTGCTTCACGCGCTGGTTTTCCTTTTTGGCACCATCAAACCAATCGTAATCTCGGCAAAATCGCGGCCCACAGCAATGGTCTGCTGAGTCGTTATCGCCCCATGCAGATTTGTGAGCACAAGTTGCCCGGTCTGCTGCCCGGTCGCGGAGTGATGGTGGTGCGTTACGGCCATCAGGACAATCCACTAGTGCTGCTTATTCTACACATGGCTCTGGGTAAACGCGCGCGACAACGGCAATTTGAATACGTTACGCGCATCGTCAATCAATACCAACATGTCATTGTGATGGGTGATCTCAATTGCCAGCCGGATAGCAATGAAATGCAATTCCTGATTTCTGCTACGGATTTGTGTGAACCTTGTCATGGCCTGAAGACCTTTCCCAGCTGGCGGCCTGCGCGTACCCTTGATCATATTCTTACCTCCTCAAGCCTGCGAGTGCATGACGTGCATGTCATGCAACACCTGCTTTCTGATCACCTACCCATCGCCATGGAAATCACTTTGCCAGACGAATTCCACATAGCCGCCTAAACCAAATCGAAGAACAGTGCCCATGGACGAAGAAAACTGGAAACAAAAATACCTTGCGAGCCTCGATAATCTCGAAATACAGGAAAACAAATGGCAGGCTACCGAATCCCTGCTTAAACAAGGGCTCACCCGTGTTGCCTTAGCTGCACAAGGGCTGGATGCTGCGCTGGATGATGATCTTGTGTTATTGCGCAAAATTCTACGCAAAGACGTTGATCTGCAACAACTCGAAAATGTGATCGGTGAGTTGACCCAGTCCGTTAAACGGTTGGACGAACACCGCAGCGATAAAAATGCTGCCCAGAGCCCGCAGAAGTTATTGACCCATTGGTTGGACAGTCTGTCTTTTCCTGATTCGCTTAATGCGCGCACCAAAACCCTGCGTCAGAAAATTGAAGCAACGCATAATCTTACTGAAATGGAAGCATCCCTGCGTGATCTGTCAGAGCTGGTTAACGAAGCACTACAACACCCTTCGCAAGACAACACTCAGCGGGAAAAGCAGAGCAGTAGTTTTTTTAGTCGCCTGTTCGGTGGTGATACCCCTAGTGCACCCAGTGAGCAGATACAGGCTCATGCCACAACGGGTAAGCCGGTGACACCTCAGGTCAGTGAGTTTTGCATTCAATTGCTGGACACACTTAGCCTGCCCGTAGAGCTTACCGATCAGGTGGAAAGCCTCAAAGACCAGTTTTCCGAAGGGCTCTCTGACTGTTCAGTTGCACCTGCATTGACCGCCATTGCTAATCTTATTTCCGCTATGCGCCGACAGATGGAAGAGGAAAACAAAGAATTGCAGATTTTTTTGCATCAGCTTGGCGATAATCTTAAAGAAATAGATCAAAACCTTTCTGGGGCGCAAAGCTCGCATAAAGCCTCAATAAGCAGTGGCCGTGAATTTGATGCTGTTGTGAATGCCCATGTTCAGAATATTCAAAGTACCGTAGAAGCTGCACCGGAATCCAGCCAGCTTAAACAACAAATCCAGGGTCGGCTTGATGCTATTCGCAAACATCTTGATCAATATCGTGAAACAGAAGAAACACGTCAGCAGCAATTGGAAATTCAGCTTGCGCACCTTAACAGTCGTGTGCATGGTATGGAAAATGAGAGTGAAAAATTACGCCAACGCTTACAGGAAAAGCATGAGCAAGCTGTGCGTGACCCACTCACTGGTTTGCATAATCGTCTCGCCTACGACGAGAGAGCCATGCAGGAATTTGCCCGTTGGAAACGCTATGGACAATCTATGGTATTGATGATGATTGATGTTGATCATTTTAAAAGTGTTAATGACGCTTACGGCCATAAAGCAGGTGACAAAGCGTTGGTATTAATTGCTGACCAGCTGCGTAACCATTTGCGTGAAAGTGATTTTCTTGCTCGTTTTGGTGGTGAAGAGTTTGTGGTGTTGATGCCGGAAACTAATCTTGACTCTGCCGCCGTGGCTGCCGAAAAATTACGTGTAGCTGTTGAGCAATGTCAGTTTCACTATCAAAATGCACAAGTCAGCATTACTGTTTCCGCCGGACTTGCTCAACTGCGTAAAAATGACACTCTTGAAAGTCTGTTTCAGCGCGCCGATGATGCCCTGTATCGTGCTAAAGAAACCGGGCGCAACCGATGTCTGGTGGAGCCTGCTGTCTGACAGCAATTAATTGTGGCACACAAACTTTCATCACCTAGACCTAAAACTGTCGGCGAAAAAAAGATTCGTATTGACAAGTGGCTGTGGGCTGCACGTTTTTACAAAACACGTTCACTTGCCAGTGAAGCCATTAAAGGCGGTAAAGTCAGCGTCAACAATTATCGTACCAAGCCCAGTCGAGAAGTGGCGCTGGGTGATACACTTGTTCTTCGGCTAGGGTTTGATGAAAAAACCGTCATCGTAAGGGCGCTTTCTGATAAGCGCGGTTCAGCCACCGTAGCCCAGCAGCTTTATCAGGAAACGACAAACAGTATCCTGAAGCGCGAAAAAGAAAAAGAATTACGCAAACTTTCTGCTGTACAAAGACCGCATGGAGAAGGGCGACCGACCAAACGCTTGCGGCGACAGATACACCGGTTTACGCGCTCGGAATCATGACAGGAACATTTTTTGGTAAAATGAGCATTTTCCTGGGTTTCGCAGCTGACCGCTGACCCGACAATATAAAGTGATTGATGTACTAGTCACAATATTCAGCATACTCTCCAGTTCGTTTAACTACGGATTAACTTAGGACATGTCATGTTCTGAATATCTTTTTGCCGAAGCGGCCATGTAGTGTCCGACATGGTGGTATCACCTAGGTAATTCCATTACCTCAACAGCTCCTGAGGCCTACGTATTTTCCCGGTACTGAGCGCGCCAATGTGAGCGATAGCTGTATAGCAATACTCAATAAATTGTTTAACTGCGGATTTTAGATTAATGATTTGTATTGTGATGGGTTTTTGAGTTGGTGTTTTCAGTCTGTCAGCAACTAGATGTTGCGATATCCTTTCTGTGTTATGGGTAGTGCTTTTATTTTAACCATATCTTTAACCTAAATTAATTAGTTGAATCTGTTGCGAACCTTCTATGGCTAAACATTAAAAGACTTTATATTTTATTCACCATAGCTATTTTCACTACGATTCAACGGATTAATTTAGATTAAACGTAGTAAACCGTATAAATATAACGAGTGATAAGGGTGAAAAGTGAGAGCATGACTGCTTATATCAAGTTATGATTTTGAATTCTTGATGAGATATGTAACCATCTGTCTTGGAATACGCAATTGATATGCCTAACGGTGTATAGAGTGCTTTATGTTTTTAGGAAGTGCCACGGCTGGAAACGAGTATAAATCACGTTGTAAGTAACGCATGTGTGAGAGCGACCAATATGGCCGACATACACAACAAACGTACTTACAATCACAAGTTTGTAGCGATGCGCTTGGCAAATGAAATTTTCGGTTTCATAAACATGATGTTTATCAGCATGTTTACGTGTTCTCCCACAATCAACTGCAAAACCTGGATTCAATATTCCATCATAAGTCAGTGTCTGATTGAGCTTGTTTATGAGTTTCCAGGAGGGTTTTGAGGTATTTACATATTTATCAGAGGTAGGAATCATGCGTACAAGGACAGTGCTTAGTGGACTTATAGGGCTTGCCTCCATTTTACTGGTTGGCTGTGATAACGATGATTCTGTTCCCTTGTCAACAGTGAGCAATGTTATTCTCAGTGGTGGCGCAGCGAAAGGTATCATCAACCTAGGCAATGTGGTTGCCGAAGAGCTGAATGTTAACGGCACAGCTGCTGTTCAAGTGGGGAGTAGCATTACCGGTATTGATGGTCAGTACAGACTTACGCTAGACCATAATTATAGTGGTGGGCCTATTCGGGTTACTGTTAGCGCCGATACAAATACCCAAATGAAGTGTGACGTGCCGACAGGCTGTGGTGTACGCACCGATAGCATCGTGGATAACGATGATGCCATTGATTTTGGTGAATGGTACAAGCCCGGCAGTTTAACGATGACCGCACTGGTTGCAGAAGCTAAAACTGGCGATAGTCTCGTTGTCAATGTTACACCTTACACTCATCTGGCGGCTAGTCGTGCCATGGAAGCTGGTTCATTAAATGCTGCCAGGATATATAACGCCAATTCCGAAGTGTCCAATCTGTTAGGTGGTATCGATATCCTTAATATTGATGCTATGGATATTACCGACGATGACATGCTAAGGGGTGGCTCATCGTTGGAGATTGTCTACGCGGCCTTTTCGTCAGCTATCGCCGCCCTGGCGGATACTTCCGGAGGCAATCCGGATATCGATGGTGTTTTTGCTGTTCTGTCAAATTCTTTTAGTGGAGGCATGATGGTTGCCGATGATGGCGGCATGGATGACAATGTTATTTCTTTGCAGGAAATCATCAATGGAGCGAAGAGCACCCTTGCCCGAATGGGTATTACTGATACATCAGGAAAAATTACTGATTTACAGACGAGCGTTGATGAGGCCACGGCCCTTGGCCGTAATATTGATCCGCAGCCCAGTCCAATTACTGGTGATTCTGCGCTGGCCAGGGTCAAGGCTTTTGTCAGTGACATGCGTACCTGGGGAATTGTTATTGAGGAAGAAACCCGCATTGGACGAAGTGCTTTTATGCAGCAGGCGGGCATGGCATCAGCAGCGGCAAGTGCCAGTTATAAGTTCCTGACGGGGCCAGCTTTTTCCGGAGCGTTTGATGCCATTGTACAGAGCTTTTCGGGCGCAATTCTTACTGGCAGTCTCACTGATTACACAGTGGGATCATCAGATGGGCCACAATTCAGTGCGGGCATCATCACCAATACAGAAGGTATTATTACCATCATTGACGGAGTGATTAACGGGGTTACGGTTAATATGGTTTTGCAATTGCCCGCCAATGGACTAACGGCATCAAGTTTTACATTGGGTGTTCTTTCCGCCAGTTTGCGTAGCGAAGCTACTGATGTTGACATCAATTATGGCACCATTACGCTTAATACTGCGATACCGTACACCGTTAATTGGATGGTGACTGATCTGAATACCGATATTATTCCCCGTATTGCCAGCGGTTCCCTTAGTCTGGATATAGCGTTAACCCAGAAGCTGGATGCCATGGGTGTACGAATGGTTGCACCAGTGACATTTGCAGGAGATCTGGATGTCATGCTGGCAGAACCCGTAGGGGATGGTTTTGGTGGCAGCACTTGGGCGACATCCAACTCCGTGGTTCTGGGAGGCAGTATCAGTGATACTGCTGGCAATAGATTGGATGCCAATCTTGTGGCTAATACGACCGGTATTGGTGGCATTGGTGGGTTTTTACCCCTTGGCCCGCTGTCAACGGGAAGCATGGGGTTGGCCTTTACTCTGCAATTGGCTGGTTTACCAGAAGCCTCTGTCAATATCAGTAGCAGTCGAGCGGGGTTTTATGAAAGTGGTGATACGACAATTGTCGTCAATTATGGTTTACGGCAGATCATCATGAATACCAGTTACTCCGGCATGAATAGCTTTGCCACAGCGAACGCAACAGGCAGCATGATTATCACCAATCAGGATGGCGTCAGTATGACCATGGAGAATGATTTTAAAATCTCGCCCGGAGGTATTGCCTATAATGGCCAAGTTTATGGCAACATTGTTCACCTGAACAACGGATTGACTAAAATCATCTACACTGACGGTACTTTTGAAATTTTGTAATATTCACTGTTAGGGTCTGTTGATAATTCATATAGGTAGCTATAGATAACAACAGACCGTAACCAAGGTGGTTTGATCATTCCATTTTACTGCGAATTAAAGCGCTAAACCCAAAGCAGCAGTATCCACAAAACTCTATTAATGCAGGGTACAAATATCGCGTATGTAGAAAAAGTCGCGCCGCGACAACAGTGGCTTGTACATTACCGTGGCACTGGAAAATGACGTGTTATGAACGCAAAGGTCGCAGAGGCGAAAAGTGTACTCATTGCCTATGAAACACAATCATGATGACGCCCACGACATGAATAATGGACTGAAAGAATGACAAAATAATGCCGCTCGGCGATGGCTGAGTTTCAAACATAATCAGGCAATTTTCATGTTTTTCTTTGCGTCCTCCGCGCCTTTGCGATCTTTGCGTTAAATTACCCATGATTTTATTATTGCTGCTAGCGGGGTGTTAACTCTCTGGTGCATGTGCATACACATCTATGGGGGAAAGTCTTGAGCTCTTAGGGGTGGACTTCTCTCAGCTTGCTACGGTTGCAGAGATAGAGATAATTAGGGGTAATGCGGGAGCAGTTGTCGAGCACCCAAATACTCACCGTAATGATTGCAGAGGCTCAGCCAATCAGAAACTCTAACAGGGCTTTTTGTGAGTACAGGCGATTTTCTGCTTCATCCCAGACGACGCTTTGTGCGCCATCAATAACGGTTGCCGCTACCTCTTCACCACGATGGGCTGGTAGACAGTGCATGAAGAGAGCATCAGATTTGGCCAGAGCCATCAATTCTGGGGTGACCTGATATTGGGCAAATGCGTGCTCGCGTGCCGTTTGTTCCTCTTCCTGGCCCATGCTGGCCCATACATCAGTGACGACTAGGTCTGCATCTCTTATTGCGGCGTGAGGTGATTCGCTCATTATAGCGTGACCTTTGCCGGAGGCGAGGGTATGTGCATCGGGAAAATAGCCCTCAGGGCTGGCTATTTGCAGCTGGAAATCAAATTGTTTTGCTGCGTTAATGTATGAATGACACATGTTATTGCCATCGCCGATCCATGCTACACGTTTGCCTGAGATGTCGCCGCGATGTTCAAAGTAGGTTTGCATGTCTGCCAATAGTTGGCAGGGGTGGAATTCGTTGGTAAGCGCGTTGATTATTGGCACTTGTGAGTATTCTGCAAAACGTTGGATTTTTCTGTGTTCGAAAGTACGGATCATGATGATATCCACCATGCGTGATAATACTCGGGCTGAATCTTCAATGGGCTCACCGCGCCCCAGTTGTGTATCGCGTGGCGAGAGAAAAATAGCATGGCCACCAAATTGCGCCATACCCGCCTCGAAAGAAACTCTGGTGCGGGTGGAGGATTTTTCAAACACCATGCCTAGCACTTTATTTTTTAACGGTTCAAAGATTTTTCCTGCTTTTTGTTGGGTTTTCAGTTCGATGGCACGCTGAATCAGCTTGCGCAGCTCATCGCGGTTTAAGTCATTGAGGGTTAAAAAGTGGCGCACGTTCATGGGAGTCTCGCTGGAGTTTATTCGCTGGAAAGAAAATCACGGATGAGAGAGCTGAGCTGCTCAACCAATTGTGTTGCCTCGTCATCGTTCATCACCAGTGGTGGCAGCAGCCGCACTACATTGCCCGCAGTGACATTGATGAGTAGCGCATTATTCAGCGCGATTTTTACTAGCTCACTGCAGGGGCGATCCAGCTCAATAGCCAACAGCAAGCCTTTGCCACGAATCCCATTGATGCCTTTGACATCGGCCAATTGCTTACTAAAGGCGTTTAGCAGCCATGTGCCCAAAGATGCAGCACGTTCACAAAGGTTATTTTTCTCAATGGTGTCGATGACGCTCAAGGCTACCCGGCAGACCAACGGATTGCCGCCATAAGTGGAGCCATGATTGCCGGGTTGAAAAGTATGTGCAGCTGTGCCGCGTGCCAAGCAGGCACCGATGGGCATACCATTGCCCAGCGCCTTGGCAAGGGTCATTACATCCGGTGTGGCATTGTCGTATTGCTGATAGGCAAACCACTGTCCGCTACGGCCCATGCCGGTCTGAATTTCATCCAGCATCATCAGCCAGTTGTTTTCGTCGCACAGGGTACGAATGCCAGGCAGATAATCGTCACTGGGAATGCGGATGCCACCCTCACCCTGCACCGGCTCCACCAGTACAGCTACTACGTTCTGATTGTTTTTGGCGACAGCGGCAATGGCATCGAGATCGTTGTAGGGCACTCGCAGGAAACCATTCACCAGTGGTTCAAAACCGGCTTGTACCTTGCGATTGCCAGTAGCGCTCAGGGTGGCCAGGGTGCGACCATGGAAACTGCTTTCCATGACGATGATAGTGGGTTGTTCGATGCCTCGGGCATGGCCGTGTAAGCGCGCAATCTTGATGGCTGCCTCGTTGGCTTCGGCACCGGAATTGCCGAAAAATACCCGCTCCATATTGGCTAGTGTGGTGAGTTTGTCAGCAAGAGTCTGCTGATGGGTGATGCCGTAAAGGTTGGAAGTGTGTACTAACTGACCAGCCTGTTGACATATCGCCTCTGTTACGACCGGGTGTGCGTGGCCGAGGCCGCAGACAGCGATGCCGCCGAGTGCGTCGAGATAACGGTTACCCTCAGTGTCCCATAGCCAGCAGCCGTCGCCTTTTTCGAATGTAACGGGTAGTGGGGTATAGGTGTGCATTAGTGCATCAGACATATTTTTCAGTTTCTCAACAGGCTGGCAAAAAACCGCCAAAAACAAAAAGGCAGCCCCAATAGAGACCGCCATGCAATATCAGACGGAAATTCTAGCGATTTGCAGGGTGGGAGGCAATAGCCGGTTCTGTAGGCGCGCATACCTGCGGTATTTCGTTTTGATTCTCGAAGCCTGGGAAAGACGTTTATCTTACAGTAATGATTTCTTTATCTGTTTTTAATTTGTTACTCAATGGGATATTCATTTGAATTTGTTGGAATGGTTCTACATGTCAAATGTCATAATGAGTAGGGTTGGACTGCTGCGGGGAATGTCAACGTAATTATGGGACGAAGAATGAAGAAAAGGGAATGTTGTAAACGTCGAGAATATACCGCATGAAAATACTCTATATTTGCTCTGATTATGAGGTGCCCATTCTGGGGGAAAAAGGAGCGTCTGTTCATGTTCGTGAAATGTCTAACGCATTTATTCGAGCAGGCCATTCAGTTGTTATTGCTGCCCCACTGGCAACCCGGTCACCTTGGGAGCAGCCGCAACATGTTGAAGCGGAGTTTATCCAGTTTTCTGAGAGTGAGAGTGTTGCAGAGGTGGTTCGCGCCATAACATCATATACCGATATGCTGAGTTCTGCTTCATCCTTGCCTAGTGCAATACGCCGGATTATTTACAATGAAAAATTTGAATCACAATTACTTCAGCGATTTAATAATCTCCCTCCTGATTTTATCTATGTTCGCGCATCATTGTATTCTACGACAGGTGTAGAGTTAAAAAAAACGTTGAATATTCCACTTGTCGTTGAAGTTAATGCTCCTTTAGCAATGGGGCAAAATATTTACCGTTCAAGTGAGACTGGTGAACTTGCTTATGCCGCAGAATGTAAGTTGTTGTTTAGTGCTGATGCCATTCTTTGTGTATCACAAGAACTTAAGGATTATGTAGTGTCGCTGGGGGTTAATGCCAGCCTTGTTTATGTTATTCCCAATGGGGTTAATCCACAGTATTTTAATAATAAAAACCATGACCCTGGATTAAAGAGAAAATTGGGGATGCGTCAAGGCCCAGTGTTAGGGTTTGTGGGTGATTTACATTCATGGCGCGGTGTTGATATTTTTCCATCATTGCTTAGCAATATCAGAGAGAAATACCCAGATGTGCAGTTACTCATTGTTGGGGAGGGGCCATTACGTGCGAATTTGGAATATCAGTTCCGCGAAAAAAATTTGGAAAATAATGTTATTTTTGCGGGCAGTTTTTCACATCGGGATATAGCAGATCTTGTCAAACTTTTTGATGTTGCATTGGCTTCCTATGCACAAACAGAGCATGATTTTTATTTTTCACCATTGACGTTATTTGAATATATGGCTTGTGCCACTCCTGTTGTTGCGACTCGTATTGGGCAGATACAGAAAATCATTAAAGATAATGAAACAGGGTTTCTCTATGAAGCGGATAATATTGAAGAATTAACCACACATTGTTTTAAAATCTTTGAAAACCCAAAGGAGGCTAAATTATTAGGTAAAAATGCTGCAAAAGCAGTAAAAGAAAAACATACCTGGGATCATAATGTAAAACGTGTAATAAATATCGTCGGATTATTGTAAGGGCCAAGGACGTAGTTGATTTTTTTATTGTTGGTTTGGTTTTATATCTTCCAGTTTATAGCCAAAGCCCCGTACAGTTTTAATTAATGGTAAGGGGAATCCATCATCCACTTTTTTTCTGAGATTACGAATGTGGACTTCCACGACATTGGTTAATGGGTCTGTGTTGTAGCCCCACACTTGATCGAGGATCTTGCTGCGGCTGAACACCCGTCCTGGAGTATTCATAAAATACTCCAGTAGAGCATGCTCCTTGGGAGTCAACTCGATGAGTTGACCCGCACGGTGAATCTCGCGGGTTTCCCGATTGAGTATCAGGTCAGAGACCAGTAGTTCTACAGGTTGTTCTTTATAACCCTGGCTGCGTCGCAGCAATGCTTGGATGCGGGCGATTAGCTCGTCAAAGGCAAAAGGTTTGGTAAGATAATCATCTGCTCCTATGTGTAACCCGGTTACTTTGTCTTCCAGTGCATCCATGGCTGTGAGCATCAAAATCGGGATGTTGGTGCCTTGCTGGCGCAATTGGCGGCAAATATCCTGGCCACTGATATCAGGCAGCATCAGGTCTAATAATATCAAGTCATATTCAGCATAATTGGCAAGCTGTAAACCCAGTTTCCCGGTAGAAGCCGTTTCAATCAGATAACCTTCTGCCTCCAGCCCCCGTTTGATGAATTGTAAGATTCGCTCATCATCTTCAATAATCAATATCGTCATTATTCGTATCCTTACAAAGACTGGAGCTAGAAGCGTGAGCTGCGATCAGAAAACCGGTAAGGTAATGGTTACTTGAGTGCCCTGCCCGGGTGTACTGACTACTTCAATAGTGCCCTGGTGAGCCTCAACAATTGATTTGGCCAGGGGCAATCCCAACCCAGAACCAGAAGGAACTCCATTGCGGGCTCGTTTCCCTCGATAAAAACGTTTGAACACTTCTTTTAGTTCCACGGCTGGAATTCCCATGCCTTGATCGCCGACTCGCATAAAGGTACGATCTTTGTCAGCGTGCAGAGACAGGGTGATTTCACCACCGGGGTTGGAATAGCGGCAAGCGTTGTCAATCAGGATCAGTAATGCTTGCTGCAATCGCAGTCGATCACCAGAAACAGTGATTTCTCGTTCGGGCAACTCCAGCCTCAATTGCAATTGATGTTGGCGAACCAGCGCCTGGGTACTTTCATACACGTTACTGATCAACTCGTTCAAGACCAGCTGAGAAAGCTCGAAACGGAGACTGGTAGACTCGGAGCGAGCCATGAATAACAGATCTTCTACCAGTTTTCCTAATTGACCGCTAAGCTCCACAATTCGTGTGAGAGCCTCCCGGTATTCTTCCGGAGCTTTATCTTTGCCTCGTGCAGTCACCTCAGCTTCACCACGAATAGCGGTAAGCGGGGTGCGTAATTCATGACTGATATCGGCTAAAAAACGTAATCGTCCTTTGTCGATGTGCTGCAATTCTTCATTGGCCTGTTGGAGTTCATGGGTGCGTGTATCCACCTTGTTTTCCAATTCAGCCTGGGCAACCAGCAGATATTGTCGTTGCTGGGCCAGTTGTCGGGTCATGTCGTTGAAATTTTTTGCCAAGTAAGTAAATTCGTTACGCCCGGGTAATTCGATGCGATGTGTCAGATCATTCTTGGTTACTTGGTGTACTCCCTTTACCAGCTGGCTCAGAGGGATGCTGAGGCTGCGCCATAACCAGACGGCCATAGCCAACACCAGGAGGGAGGCCAATATGGCAGTCACTGTTGCCATCCATTGCAGATCATTCAGTAATTGCTGCGCCTGTCGGCGAGCGCTTGTCAGTTCTTCGTTTTCTTCAGCAATGGCTATGTCGATAATGGGTTTGAATTGTTGGTCAATTGTTTGTTCCAGTACGGCTTCCAATACGGTTTGTGCAGGTTCTTCTTCACCATGACGTTGCAGTAACATGATGCGCTCAAATGCCCATATCCCCTCGGTAAGGAGTTGTTCGATGGCGTCAATCTGCTTAAGTTCCTGCGTTTCCTGTGCTAGCTCTTGTTCATCTACATGGTTTATTTCAGCATTGGTAGCAATCCGCAACAGGTTGAGTGATTGCTGGAGTTTTTGGTAGGAGCGTTTTGCTTGTTCTACGCTGGCGTTACCATCAAGTACGACGATATCCACTAACTCTTTGAAGTGACGATAGGCGTCGTGGGAGAGTTGAACATAGGCCAAGGCGGCATCATGAGCCAATTGGCTGCGCTGAAAGTAGTACTCTGCCCGGTGAGCTCCCCAGTACAAAGTAGCGGTCAACAGCAGTACAATGACTAACAGTACGGTTAACGCCATGGTTAATTTTAACCTGAACATTGTTTCATTATTAAAGCCATCAACCGGGAAAACGATGAATAAAGGATTAAGGTCAGATTAAAAATGGTTTTTTTGATCTATATATTTGTGGTGATTTAGGGTTAACCTGGATAGTTCATAAATCTAAATGAATCAGCTGGGTTGTAGCGAGAGCGATTATGGTGCGGAAGATAAAAGCCTTTTGAATTTTGTGTCATAGGCGTTTGCAGTAGATCCAATTGATTAATTTAGGATAAAGTTCGTCATTTACTGATTTCATCGTGTTAACAATATTGAGCATTAAAAGGAGCCATTGGCCCCTTTTAATGCCGTGTGCCTATAAGTGGGGATTTAGCTAGTGAAGTTACCGGCTACGAAATCCCAGTTCACCAAATTCCAAAATGCTTCCACATATTTGGGGCGGGCGTTGCGGTAATCGATATAGTAGGCATGTTCCCACACGTCGCAGGTCATGACTGGTGTCTGGCCTGCTGTCATTGGGTTGGCAGCATTGGAGGTGTTGACAATTTCCAGTGTGCCATCGTTGTTTTTTACCAGCCATGTCCAGCCGGAGCCAAAGTTGGTAGCACAGGAAGTTGCAAATTGTTGTTGGAAATCTGCAAAAGAACCGAAGGTGCTGTTAATGGCGTCAGCCAGCACACCGCTGGGTTTACCACCGCCGTTGGGGCTTAGGCCGTTCCAGTAAAACGTGTGGTTCCACACCTGGGCGGCGTTGTTAAACAGGCCACCTTTGGCTTGCATGATGATGTCTTCAAGGCTGGCATCGGTGAATTCGGTGCCTTCGATGAGCTTGTTAAGATTGGTGACATAAGTTTGGTGATGTTTGCCGTAGTGGTACTCCAGAGTTTCCGCTGAGATATGCGGGGTCAAGGCGTCTTGTGCGTAGGGCAGTGCCGGCAGTTCGTGTGCCATGTTTTCTTTCTCCTTACTTGCTTTTAGTGTTTGTGTCGAAATCGTGCCAGGGTTTGTTTCGCTGACGACATATTGAAGCGCGATATTATGCGCGTAAGACCGCCAAAAGGCGACGACAGTGCATTTTACCTCGGACCAATAACCAAGTAAAATAATCAGGCATGATGGTGGGAGGTGGGTAGGCGTTACGCTACACTGGCCGCATGAACGCTATTGAACTTAGTCTGTTTGCCAGTCGTATTGAGGCTGTCTGCGAAGAAATGGGCGCGGTGCTGCAACGCACGGCCTTTTCGCCTAATATCAAGGATCGGCTGGACTACTCCTGTGCAGTGTTTGATGCTGTCGGTGAACTTTGCGCTCAGGCGGCGCATATTCCTGTACATCTTGGCAGTATGGCTTATGCCATGCGTGACATTGTATCTGATTTACCGTGGTCACCCGGTGACATGGTGATTCTCAACGACCCTTATCTTGGTGGCACCCATTTACCGGATGTCACGGTAATTGCGCCTGTGTTTGTTGCAAATACAATGGTGGGATTTGTCGCTAATCGTGCGCATCATGCTGACATCGGTGCCAGTACGCCTGGTTCCATGCCTGTTTCCCGACGCTTAGATGACGAGGGCATGATTATTCCGCCCACGTTTCTGGTGCGTGAAGGCAGGCTGGATGAGCGTCGATTGACGGCTATCACTGAGGCTACCAGCAATCCCGAGCAATCCAGTGGTGATTTTGCGGCACAGATTTCCGCCAATCGTACCGGGTTGACACGGCTCATCGCATTGGTGCAAAGCACTGGCGTAGCAACATACGAAGAATATTTGTATCAACTCAATGCCTATGCTGAGCGTTTAGCGAGTAGCAGTCTGGCCGTTATCCCCGATGGTGAATATTGTTTCGATGATGTTATGGACGATGACGGTTTGGGTAACACCGATATTCCCATTGTGGTGACTGTTCGTGTGAGCGGCCATCACATTCATGTGGACTTTACCGGTACCGCAGCGCAGACGGCAGGGAATATCAATTGCCCCCTATCGGTGGCAGCGGCTGGTGTGTATTACGTGTTTCGCTGTCTGATGCCACCGCAGACACCAGCCTGCGCAGGCAGTTTTCGCAGTATTGCGTTGACTGCCCCCGAAGGCTCACTTCTTAATGCCAGGCGACCCGCCGCAGTGGCAGCAGGCAATGTGGAAACCAGCACCCGTGTCGTCGATGTTGTGATGGGTGCATTGGCACAGGCGTTGCCGGATAAAATGCCAGCCGCCAGCCATGGCAGTATGAATAACCTTGCCATGGGCTCGCGTGTTGATGGTGCCGAGTGGGATTATTACGAAACGATAGGAGGCGGTATGGGTGCAGGGCCAGAACATGATGGCCTGAGTGCGGTGCAAACACACATGACCAATACATTGAATACACCTATTGAAGTGCTGGAAAGTCATTACCCGTTACGTATTTGTCGTTATGCCTTACGGGAAGGCTCGGGTGGTGATGGCAAATATCGTGGTGGTGATGGTTTGATACGAGAATTTGAGTTTTTAGCATCGACGACGGTGACGTTGTTGACTGAGCGTCGTCGTCATGCGCCGTGGGGATTGCAAGGAGGCGGTGATGGCTTGTCGGGAAGCAATTTATACAACGAGGATATTTTACCGGGAAAGATTAGTTTTGAGATTGGGTCAGGTGAGCGACTGACGGTTACAACGCCAGGTGGTGGCGGTTGGGGTGGCGAAGACGGTTGATTCTTTTGGATTCTATTGTTGAATTTAGACGGTATTCTCAATCGCCACGAGTATATTACGTCTTACCGTGTCTTGTCGGTACAAAAAATGCCTTAGAATCACGTTCATGCAGGTAATTGAGAATACCCCCCTACGCTTTATATCGTTGGATGTAAGAGACTGAAATTAAATTGCTTTACTGCTTTCAGTCATATTTTTATCCGACAATATTAAAGTAATTGATGTACTAGAATTTTACTTTTTCAGCGGCTTAACGAGGATTTGGTTGATGTGCGGCATTTGCGGTGAATTACGGTTTGATGGTCACGCCCCTGAGACAGCAACGCTGGTACGAATGAATCAGAAGCTGGCCCGTCGTGGGCCGGACGATGAAGGTGTGCATATCTCCGGGCCATTGGGTTTTGGTCACCGGCGCTTGTCGGTTATTGATCTCTCGAACCGGTCACATCAACCGATGGTCGATGAAGAGTTGGGGCTGTCGCTGGTGTTCAATGGGGCTATTTATAATTACCAGGCGCTGCGCGCGGAATTAATGGATGCGGGTTACCGATTTTTTTCTGAAGGTGATACCGAAGTCATTATTAAGGCTTTTCAGCATTGGGGAGAGCGCTGTGTAGAGCATCTGCATGGCATGTTTGCTTTTGCCATTTGGAGTGAAAAATCACAGCGCTTGTTTTTGGCGCGTGACCGGTTGGGTATCAAGCCCTTGTATTTTTCAAAAACAAAGCATACTTTTCGCTTCGCCTCCAACTTGCAAGCATTGCTGGCAGCCGGTGATGTAGACACCAATATTGATCCTGTAGGGCTGCATCATCAACTGACTCTGCACGCGGTGATTCCTGCACCACACACTATTTTGAAAGGTGTCAGCAAACTGGCGCCAGGATACACGATGAGTGTGGAGCATGATGCGCGTACAGAGCAGAAGAAATATTGGCATCTTTCTGCGACACGCCCATCTGAATTCAAGCACGAAAGCGAGTGGACACAGTTGATTCACGATGCGTTGCGCAAAGCCGTGGAGCGTCGTTTGTCGGTGGCTGATGTGCCAGTGGGTGTGCTGCTTTCCGGCGGGTTGGATTCCAGCTTGTTGGTGGGGTTGCTGGCTGAGGCCGGGGTAAATGATCTGCGTACCTTTTCTATTGGTTTTGAAGACATTGCTGATGAAGCAGGCAGTGAGTTTGAATATTCCGATGCGGTGGTGAAACGGTTTGATACGCGCCACCAGAAAATCCACATTTGCAATGCTGAGGTTTTGCCACAATTGCCTGACGCCGTGCGCAACATGGCTGAACCCATGGTAGGGCAGGATGCAGTCGCCTTTTATTTGCTCGCCGAACAGGTGGCCAAAGAGGTAAAAGTAGTGCAGAGCGGTCAGGGTGCGGATGAAGTGTTCGGTGGGTATTTTTGGTATCCGCAAATGGATGCTGACACGGGCACGGATTTGGAACGGTTTCGCCGTCACTACTTTGATTGCCGGCACAGTGAATTCCAGGAGTCGGTTACCGGGAGTTATGTCAGCGAAGACTTCACTTCGATGCTGGTGGAGAAACACCTAGCGCTGGATGGTGCCGACAGCTTCCTTGATCGTGTGCTGCGTTTTGATATTACCACGTTGATTGTTGATGATCCGGTGAAGCGCGTGGACAATATGACCATGGCCTGGGGGCTGGAGGCACGGGTGCCCTTTCTAGATCACGAACTGGTGGAGTTGGCGATGCGTATGCCGCCTGAGTTGAAAATGAAATCTGGAGGTAAACACATCCTCAAAACTATTGCCCGTGGACTGATTCCGGATTCAGTCATTGACCGTCCCAAGGGTTATTTCCCTATGCCAGCGCTGAAATACGTGCGTGGAGATTTCCTCAATTTTATGTCTGATATACTCAATTCAGACGCTTGTCGCCAGCGTGGGGTATTCAATCGTCATTATATCAACAAGCTGCTTACCGAGCCGGATAAACATTTTACCAAATTGCAGGGCAGCAAACTTTGGCACATGGCTTTGTTGGAATTATGGTTGCAATTGAACGTCGATGCTACCTAAGAAATAGGCACGTCCCCCATGTTAAGCAATCATCCTAAATCCGTAGTTGAACGACCGATAGAGTGTGTTGACTGTTGTGGCTGGCGAGGCGCGATGATTCACAACGCGGCCAGGCACAAAAGGCAACGTGCTATACCGAGCGTAGCGATTCATTCAACCAGTGAACGTGTCAAAACTACAAAACAGACGATTGATCAACATGTTAATACACTCTCTGAGCGGTCAATCGCGGAATTTAGGATGATCTCTTTTCCTCCTTTATAGAGGGATGATAACCAAACTGTGCCTCTTTGTCGTACAGGCATGTCCAATCCCTGTAGCGATTTGGTGATTTCCATACACACATACGAAACACTATTCGGCCAGCACGATCCATCCATCCATCTTTGCGTTCAATACAATGTAAGAGATTCTGAAGTTCGATTTTGGTTACTGATACGCATCCACAAAATACGCCATGCCCGGTTGTTACGCGCGTAATGGGTAATGCGAAAATTTTACGCCAGCTCTCCACATTTTTTTTATGCAAATCGCCTGAACCAGGGTAACGAAACTGTCGCACATAATCGAAGTAATGTATTACGCCGCAGCGCCGAGAAAAACTGATTGATCGTATGAATTCCTGCATTAACCGAACGGCAACTCGACCATGAGGACGTGTTTCCGGCTCTCTGATATAGAGGGTGTCGCTACAATAAAGCAAGCCCGCCTCCTCGACAAAAATTGCATGCTCTTGGTAGAAGTCCGGTAGTCTGAAGTAGCGTGTGCCCGCAAATAATGAACCTTCTGTTGCTGTCGGAATTGCTGTGCAATGTTGTTGCAGCTCGGGTCGTTTCCACATCATGCCTTGAGGGATCAGGAAAGTCGCTTCAGGGTAGGCATCAATGTATTGCGTAAGGAACCCATAATGAAAACAATTTGTCACCACAACACGTTGGATATGTCCCAGCTCAGCAAGTTCTTGCTTCAGTTCCGTCGTCAGTGGGCATGGGTTATACAGGCATAACTCTCCATCGTGAACGACGATCAGCATCCGTGAAAATTTAGTTATGCTTCGCGCCCATTTTCCGGAGTTACCAGAATTGATGAAATGTTCGCTGATATAAACGGAAGGTGAAATTTTGATGAGCGATGCGGATGACAGCACACCAATATCCGGAGTGGTCATAAAGCAACAGTAGAACGGATCCCACATGGCGCGAATAACAACAGCGGTGGTGAAAATGACAATGATCGAAGTAATGACAACGATAGCTTCAAACATAGAGGTACCTTGATAAATTTAAATGATTTAATGAATGAGGGTTTTTACGGAGGGTCGTCAGGGAAGGGTATGATTTCTGCACATCTTTCATCCTTGTGGTTGCCTTATTTGCCTTCCAATGGCTTGCTCTTGTTATGTTTGGACAAGTATTTAAGCAGTGTTTTTAAGTGATTATAGCGAGCTGCTTTTGTTGGTGTTTTACAAATTTCCGGCGTTCATCGATATGTTGGAATGGTTTCATTTTCCATCCGCCGGGATTTCGTAGGACTCTTGATAATTGGAAGTATCAGTTTACCTCTTTTTGTTGAGAGTTATTCTTTTTACCACTATTTATCCGTATGTTCTAGTCCATTTCCCCTAAATTTTTAGATAGAAATTCGAGATGATGCGCATTATCAGAAAGTGCGGCTAGGCGAGGTATTGGTTTTACAACAAAGCAACAATATGAGGCACACTTAGAAGTTCGCCAGCTATTTTTTGTTTTTCTCTGGAATCAATAACTTGTGCAGAACTTGTGTTTCAATTGGCAGGCTAGGGTTTTTAAATTTTTTCTGTGCCAAAAGTCGGGGAGAATAAATATCACTAAAAATGGTGGGTTCTGATGGTCTGGAGTGTGTCTTATCAAACAGCATAAGAATGGGAGGTAACAATAAAAAGTCAGCCAATAAAGCAAAGGTGATGACGATGGCGGTGAGCAATCCCATGCCAGCATTCAGTTCAAAGCTGGATAGCGATAACACCATGAAACCGACGACCAAAACCACTGAGGTTGTTAACAGAGCCATGCCTACATTGCGGAATGCATATCGCACGGCCTCTTCGGCATCTAAGCCTTTTTCTCGACGGGCACGCAGGTATTTACTGAGAAAATGCACGGTATCATCGACTACGATGCCCAGGGTCATGCCTGCGACAATGGAGAGGCTGAGTCCTACCTCTCCAACCAATAACCCCCATAAGCCAAAACCCATTGCTGCTGGTATCAGGTTGGGAATCAGGCTTAGCAGACCGATTTTGACTGAACGCAAGGCAAAAATCAGAATAAAAGAAATACCAACCAAGGCGAGAGCGGTGCCGACCAACATGCCGACGATATTACGTTTTCCAATGTCTGCGAACATTATTGATACTCCACTGCCTTCTTTGCTGCTGATGTGTGGAGTATTTTTTTCCAGCCACTCATTGGCCCGTTTATCCAGTGCGAGCAGGTCATTGGTTGACAGGGTTTGCAGGGTGGCGGTGAAGCGTGTGGCAGACTTTTCCACATTGATTTGATTGTTCAAATCTAAACCGTAAGGCAGTGACATCTCATATAACAGTAAGTATTGTGCTGCCAGATTACGCTCACCAGGCAGTTTGTACCAGTTTTGCTCATCACCGTGCATATTTTTATTGAGTCGCTTCATGATATCAGTAATGCTGCTGACATGAATGGTTTCTGGTTGTGCACGATACCAGTCGGCAAAAGCACTGACTTCTCGCAGGTATTCGGGATTACTAATGCCACCGGGCTCACCGGAATCTAATGAGTAACCGATGATATAAAGACCCGTTAGGTTTTCCGTCATAAAATCGGCATCGGTACGGAATTGCATGGTCTCATCAAAATAATGTACGAATACATCATTCATCTCATTGCGAGGAATCGAAGCGACTAGAACGATGGCGACAAGAGTCATTCCCCAGATTAGCTTGTGGCGTTGTTTGACCACAAAATCACCGAGGCGGTGCATCAGATGGCTGTCATCATTGATGACAGGACGGACTCGGACAGGTAGCACGGACATCATTGCGGGTAAAAACGTAACGGATAAAAAGAAAGACGCGACAACGCCTATGGCGACCATGTTGCCAAGGTGTTGAAAAGGAGGTGCATCGGAAAAGTTCATGCTTAAAAAGCCTAGAACGGTGGTAATACTGGCAAGCAATGTTGGTTGCATATTGATGCGCAGGCTTTCGACAATGGCGGCTTTTTTGTTACGACCCATGCGCATTTCATGCAGCATAGTCACGAGAATATGCACGCAGTTGGCGATAGCCATAGTGAGCACAATAGTGGGTGTGGCAGCGGATGGTGCGGTAATCGGAAAGCCTAAATAGCTCCCCAGCCCCATGGACGTCATGATGGAACCGATAATTACGAGAAAGGTAGTGAAGGTGCCAGAAAAATCGCGAATCATCAGCCCAAGAGTGACCAACATTAATGCAAAACTAATGAGCACCAGTGTTTTCATGTCGTTTTGTGCGGCTTCAGAGAAGGCGTTGTTCATAAGTACTACGCCGCTGAGATAAATGTCGATCTGTGGGTATTGCGCTTCAATTTCTGCAGCAATGTTGCGCGCGAATGTGGCGATTTCTGGTACTTCGGTTGGTTTTTCTCCTGGGAGTTGCACGGTAACGTTGATGCCAGTGACATGAGCCCGACTGGAAACAAGACGGTTCAACAGTATGGGTTCACTGAGTGCAATACGTTTTATTTTTTTACGGTTGTCGTCAGTTAGTTCGATTTCTTCATCAATCAGATCCCTTACCAGTAAATCATCACCTTCGGCTTCGGTATTTTGGAAGTTGGCCAGTGAGTCAACACGAATGGAATAGGGGGTCTGCCAGGCTTTTTCTGTCAGGGCTTTTACGGCTTCCAACGTGTCTTTGCTGAAAGCATTGCCATCTTTCGGTGCCAGAATGAACATGACATTGTCATTTTTGGTGTACATGGCTGACAATGCCTCAAAAGCGAGCAATTGAGGGTTGTCTTCACTAAAAAAAACACGGTAATCGGTTTTGAAGGTCAGGTATTTGATACCAGTGGCTGCGCTCATCACCACCAGCATGGCGGAGAATATTACCAGCCAGGGATGACGGGTAATCCACTGGGCGTAACGAATAACGAAGGTGGGCTCACTCATAATGGTTTTCTTTGCTGATGATTCATGGTGCCAGTCCCTTTCAGTTTTACACCGGGATGACAGTGATTTTCAGCCTAAGGAATAGAACACAATAACTTATATAAGTGGCGTTCTTATTTAGTCCGTATTCGCCTAAAGCGCCTACTTTTGGTGTTCGTTCTAATTGAGTAAAAGCGCAGGAATAGTCGCTCTTATTTTGAGCTTTTACGATTAAAGAACGGGCGAAGACGGGATGCTAATTGCATTAGTTATTGTGTTCCATTCCTAAGTAAACGCTATTTGGTAATGCCCCTTTGTGTGTCGTAATGCTCTAAGGTAACGAAAGTGCTATTTCTTCATTGTCGATAGGAAGGTTGACATCCCTTGACCATTCATTCCAAGAGCCAAAATAAACTTTAAGATTATGAAATCCGGCTTGATGCATTGCTACATAGGTATTTGATGCCCTGGCCCCTTTAAAGCAATAAATGATAATTTCACTATCAGCATAAATGCCTTTTTGTGCGCACAGCGATTTTATTTCTTCCTCTGACTTGAATGATGCAATATTGTCGTTGTCATCCATAAAATCATACCATTCTATCCATACAGCACCTGGTATACGTCCTTTTCTAGGCGCAAAATCAACCCCATAGGGTGATGAGCTTTTTCCCGTCCATTCAATTTCATCTCTATTATCTAACAAAACAATGTCGTCATTGTTTATTGCTTCCAAAACAGTGTCTTTAGTTGCCATAATGGAATTATTAATGTTAACAACAAAATCACACCGAGTAGTGTTGCCTGAATCAGTTGTTGTTGGATTGCCTGTCTTACACCATTGAGAATAGCCACCCTCAAGAATGCCAACAGGTTGATGACCTAGATATTTTAGCAGCCAAAACCCACGACAAGACGCACCATAACGCGTGTTTAGGTTGTCTTCATAAATTATGACCATCTTATTGGAGGAAATTCCAGCATTTGAAAACAGATCGGAATAAACAGATTTAAGTTCATTTAAACCATCATCTGTACTTGTGCTAAGAAAATAAAAAATTTCTGGAATGTTTATTGCGCCAGGAATATGGCCTTTTTCAAAGTCTTCCTTGTCACGAATGTCAATAAAAACAATATCTTTGTCATTTGTGGCCGTCAGATCGCTCGACGAATATAATATTTTTTCAGACATTACCATCTCCCTTTAGTAACTTTAAGTCTCTATTTATACCTATCAGACTTGGCGGGGTCAAACTCGATTGATCATTATGCTTGTGTTGCGTCCATAATCGGAAAATTGTTGATGTTATATTTTTATCAATATCTGACTAGAAGGAAAAATACAATCTTTAAAAACTGATCGTAAACTGGGAGGCGGCAACCGAAAGTCAGAAGGTTGTCATGGGTGTTTTATATATTTTTAATACTGTTATTACTATATTTTTAATATAAAAATGCGTAGTTCCCCTAATTGATAATAAGGTTATTTATTGTTAAGTTTAAAATGGTTTGGTAAGGGGTTTTAAGGATTTGTGAATGCTAAAAAATTCCAATGGTGCTGGGCAGGAAGCAGGGTTTTATATTTAAGGTTCACCCGCATTTGTTTTTCGACATCGTGCCGGAAGAAATCAGCGGAACGTGATTAAGAGAATCAATTCGTAGATGTTGAATGTAGATATGTTGAGCTATAAACACCTGCTGTTCGCGGCACAAATAGGGCGGGGGTATGGCCAGTTTCTTTTTGAGCATCTTGGCGGCCCCTGAATATGGATCAATGAAATACCTGATTACCCACAACTCTCAGTCATTCTGATAAAAATTAATGAAAAGACATTCAATGGGTTATAAACAACAATAGGCAGTAACATTTTCACGCATGACTATTTAAGCGGAAATCCACTGCAACAAACTATATCACCCAGGGTGGCATAGCATGTTTACTCAGCCTACAGCCTGTTTTTAGGGCTATACAATGGTTGATAGTTGTGAGTAATTAACGCAAAGGTCGCAAAGGCGCAGTGGACGCAAAGAAAAATATAAAACTGCCTGATTATGTCTGAATCTCAGCCACCGCCGGGCAGTATTATTTTGTTACTCATTCAGTCCATTATTTATGGTGTGGGCATCATCATGGCTGTGTTTCATAGGCAATGAGTACACTTTGCGCCTTTGCGACCTTTGCGTTCATAACACGTCATTTTCCAGTGCCACGATAACGTATTCCCCACTGTTGTTGCTGCGCATTTCTGCTACAAATGTGACACTTGTCCCTGCATTAGTGGCGCTTTGTGGATGCTGCTGTCCCTGTAAACATGGATATCCACGTGAAATAGTGTCACCCGATGAGGTCAGTTTTCTTCACTACGTCAATATCTTGGTAGGGTGGGTTTAGTTCTTGCGTGTAACAAATTGAATATATGGGTATTTAATTTATCCAATGTGGCTGTGAATTGTGGGTAATCAGGATGAAACATGAAAGCTGTAATGTAATTGGCTTTTATGCTAATTGACGATAATCATCTTTCTTTTATTAGTTGTTGACGGAATGTTGTCGTTGTTTGGTAGCATCCTGAATTATTTGTTCCACCGCCTTGGCCTTTTTAAGGGCTTCTTGCTTTTCGCTTAAAAAATGTTCTTTTTCCACTGCTTTTTTTTCTGAAGGCTCTTGTTCTGAGCAGGAAATTAAACTTGCTGTTAATATTAACGTTAAAATAATTTTATATTGAATGTTCATATTTTTTCCCGAAAAAATGAAATGGCGAACTATCCTGAGCGTAGTGACTCGCCCAATAAGCAAGTTTTTCAAAATAACAAAACATACTGTTGATTAAAATATTAATACATTCTCCAAGCGGTTGTCTATGGAGCCTATTGTTATGGAGTCCATGGTTTATTTTACCAATGTGACTATAGCTCGACGATTTTTCGCACGGCCTTCATCAGTGCGATTGCTGGCTTTTGGGTTGCGTTCGCCAAGGGCTTTCAACTTGAATAATTGTGGAGAAACACCTTTGGCAATAAGATAGTTCTTTACCGCCTGACTACGTTGTTGGCTGAGTTCATCATTATTTTTTCGTCGGCCCACATTATCAGTATGGCCGGTAATGTCGATATATTTTAATGGTGGATTGGTTTTGAGATAGCGAACCAGTTTGTCGAGACGTTTGCGATCTTTTTTATTGAGTGTACTTTTTCCAAAAGCGAAGTGAAGTATGCTATTTTTGAAGTCCACAAACTTGTAAACAGGAAGGCTTGCCAGACAGGTGATAAATTCATCCAGTACGGGTTTTATGTTAATCCCAGGTAAAGTGACGGTGACTTTGTCACGGGAATCAGCCCAGTCCCTATAACTGAACGTAGTGAACATTCCTTTTTGTAATTCAGCCAGCATTCGGCGTGATAAACTTTCCCTTAGTTGAAATGGAATGTAACCATTGTGTATAGACACTTTTCCCAAATCTACCACGTTTTCCTGATGCTTCCACTCTGGCGGTAAAGCGCGTAAATGCGCAATGTCTCTGTTGCGACTGGCTTGACGTTTTACACGCATCGTAAACTTCAATTTATGGCCAGCGGTTTGTGCGAAAGTGGCAGTTCCGTAGAGAGGGATATCGTGACTTAGTGTGCAGTGTGATTTTTTTGATGAAGTTTCCCAGCTCACATTTGTTAATGGAGCTTGATAGTGTTGAACGCCAGCTGTGACATTGTTGATATTACAGAGCGCGATTGTTGGCAATACTATTAACAGTAACAGGTGGCGCATTGATGTGGGCAGTATATTCAAAAGTATGCGAAAAATTGTATCGTGAGGCTCTGTTTTTGTTACTACGGCTGATTTGTGAATATTCTTTAACTTGAATTTCATTGCTCACTTCGGGGTTTAAGTTAAAGGTTTTGTGGTTTTTTGCCGACAGGTTTCCAAGGGTTAATCAATTGTTTGTCACCAAAAATATTGCCAGTGATAAGCCGGAGGAGTTAGATGTGAGGTTTGTTAAAATATATTTTATAGGGCTCCCAGGGTTGTTGCTGGCAGGGGTTTTATTGAGTGTGGCACAAGCTCAGTCCGTGGAAGCAGAAGGTACGTCACCTATTAATGGCCCAGTGGGTGTGGCTAAACGTTTGGCTGTGCAGGATGCTATTCGGCAGGCGTTATTACAGGCCAATGCTCAGGTTTCCACGACTACAGTAGTGTCATCCCGCGGAGTGGTGTCGGATAATGTGCGTTTTACCGCACGCGGTAATGTTACTAATGTGGTGGTTCTCGATGAATGGACAGATGAGGCTCATTATTATGTACGTATTCGGGCGCAGGTACCGAGTGCGGTTGCACGGGGAAACAGTGTGGCGGATGCACATGCTGGTGTGCGTAATGTCAGCCTTCACGGAGTGCCAGTTCCAGTCGGCTTGAGTGGTCAGTATCGCCGCAAAATGGCAATTACCCAGTTTCATGTGCTGGATCGGGGCCAAATTACTGACTTGCCTAATATTGAAAGTGAGCTTGCCCGTGAATTGAAGCGTCGCCTGGATGCGGATGGTCGTGTGCGTACCGTGGACGCATCACAATATTTGTTACCGCTAGGAGATGATGGGGTGCTGTCACAGCGGCGCATTTTGGGCGCTTTGCCGGCAGCACAGGAAGCCGGGCAGCTGGCTACAGAATTTGCTGAGTCGCTAGGGGTGCAGTTTGTGGTGACCGGGGTCATTCGTGACATGGGGATTACCAAACATATGTTGGGCGCGCGAGTGCGACACCTGGAGCTGGATATTATCGTACACGATGGCATTACCGGTGCGGAGGTGGCACGCCATCGGCTTAACGAGTCAGTAGTGGATGCTGGGCTGTTTGATTTTCCCACAACGACACCTGTATTAAATGATAAATTTTATGCTGCGCCTTTTGGTCAGCGGGTCGATCATATTTTGAATAAACTGGTGAGTCTGCTGGCGAATGATCTCAATACGCAACGGTTTACCGCACGGGTGATTCGTGCTGAGGGTAAGCGAGTGTTTTTTGATGCTGGTGGTGCGGCTAATATCAAGGTGGGCGACGTTCTAAATACTTTTCAGTTGAGCCAGTCTACGGTGAATGATTTGCCGGGGCAGCGGGCGTTAGGTTTTTTAGAAAGCCCAGCCAGTATTTTGGTGGTGACTCAGGTGCAGAGACTTTTTTCCGTAGGAGAGCTGGACTCGGAAACGGCTAGGCTGAGCCCTGGAGATGTGATTCGCTTTGAACCCTGAGTTTATTATGCACCATCCTAGAACCCACAATTTACTCAACAGGCGAACAAACTAAAGTCACAAAATATAATGTTGATCAAAACCGTAATACATATCCCTTGAGAGGCCAACTGCGGAATATAGGATCATGTTATCCGATGTTTCCAGCATAAATAATCAGTTTGTAAATCTATTGGGTTGAAATGATTGTGCCGGCAATAGTGTATGGTGATGATGTACCATTGGTGTGTGTTCGCACTACCTTTATTACCACATTAAACGGTGAGACCACGGAATATTGTGGTGTGATAGTGACTGCCAGTTTCGTTCCCTGAGGGATTTCTTGTTCAGAAATAAACATAATGCCTGTGGCACTAAGGTTGCGACAAACTCCGTGTTGAACTTTATCGGAGCCGATTTCCTTAAACTGTAAAGCATGTTCAGTATTCATACGAATAAAGTCACGTTTTTCTTCGTAGTTAATCGACATTGATAAATTCTCCGACTGCGGCTTGCCACCTTAGCTTGCCATAAACTAAATATGACGCACACTAAAAACCAACGTTCAAACATCGTGGGTATATTTAGCGCTTTAGTTAACAAATGCATAGAGCGCACGCAATATTCAAGCGGCTTTTGCGTTATAAAACAAGGTATTTTATCGGCAAAAATATTATTCCCCTCTCTCTCAAAGAATACCTGACAGATAAGAGTGTATTTATTGAAGGCGATAAAATCGTTGTAATCGTTTGAATCGTTGCTGTGTCTGGTCTAATGTTTGACAGGTTATTCCTTATTATCATTTGAATGAATGAGAAACTTTACGGGAAAATATGATGGATAAATCGTCAAACAACGTGAGTTATATGACGCCAAGCGAGGCCGCGACTTTATTGATGATTTCTCCTATTACTCTGCGACACTGGGCATTGGCAGGAAAGCTGGCTTTTATGACACACCGGGTGGACATCGACGTTTTGCTGAAGATGAAGTGAGGCGGTTTGCTTCTTTGTCGGCATCTAAAAATAAATCCATGGTTTCAAGCGCCAACTCTGTTTTCAATAACGATGGCGTGCATCGCATTCTTATTGTGGCTAATGACAAACAATTTTCCGGGTATTTGGTGGAGTTATTGCAAGGCTTGCCTGATCAAATACAGGCAGAAATTGCGAATGGTGGTTTTGAAACGGGGCAGAAATTACAGGCATTTCATCCGCATACCGTATTGCTGGATTTGATGATGCCGGGTATCACGAGCTTTGATGTATGCCAAAAAATAAAGGAGAATCCGGAAACTTGTGGTACAAGGGTCGTGGTGATGGGTTATCACGCTCCGGAAAATATGAGACAGGCTATGAGAGCAGGTGCTGAAGCCTATTTGGCCAAGCCGTTTGATAAACGTCAGTTATTTAAAGCCATTGTATTGGGTGAATTAAATACAGCAGAAAAATAAGTGATATTTGCAGTTAGAAAATTATAACAATAAAAAATTTTTCTATGTGGGAATAATAACAATAATCATTGGGTAACATTTGTTTTACAGTTGGAAGGCTGAGTTGCTGCGTACTCAGGCATAACAACCTGATATTAATTGAGGGAATAGGGATGTCTTTGGTTAAAATACAGCAACCGTTCAAGGTGCTTATTGTTGATGATGAAAAACAGCACCGGGAGTTAGAAAAGGAAGTTTTGAGTGGTCCTCGTTATTGCGTCAGTGAAGCCTCTAATGCCGAAGAAGCATTAAGTAAATTACGTGAAGAAGAATTCGACGTGGTGTTGGCCGACAAACGCATGCCCGGCATGGATGGTGATGAATTGTGTCGGCAGATTCGTGATGGCTTAGGGCTAAAATTGTTGCCTGTGATTATGGTAACTGGCACTTATGATCGCGTGGAGCTGCTGAAAAGCTTACAAGCGGGTGCCAATGATTTTATTCATAAACCGTATAACCCCATGGAATTGATAGCTCGTACCGATAACTTGGCCACACATAAACGGCTCACAGATCAATTGGAAAATGCCGAGACATTGTTGTTTGCTTTAGCGCGCATGGTGGAAGCGCGCGATGAACATACAGGCAACCATTGTTCACGCTTGGCGCATATTTCGGTTGTTATGGGTGAAACCATGGGCTTGAATGCAGAAGAACTTACCGCGTTACGACGAGGTGGAGTGTTGCATGATATCGGTAAGCTGGGAATTCCGGACAGCATTTTGCTTAAAGACGGGCCGTTAAATGATACAGAATGGGGGGTGATGCGTCAGCATACGATTATTGGTGATGAATTATTGCGTGGTTTGAAAAGTATGGAATTGACTCAGCCTATTGTGCGCAGTCACCATGAACGATGGGATGGCAGTGGTTACCCGGATGGTTTAAAAGGCGAAGAAATTCCGCTGTTGGCCCGTGTTTTTCAATTAGTTGATATTTACGACGCTTTGGCGAATGCGCGACCCTATAAACCTGCCTTTAGCATTGAGAAAATCACCCTGATTATGACTGGGGAGGTAGAAAGTGGTTGGCGTGATCCTGAGTTAACGGCATTGTTTTTGAAAATCCTGCATGAACAACCTGATGAACTGCTGTTAAATGTTGGCGAGGAGCGTGATATGGGCACCGAAATTTTTGAAAACATTCAACGTACTGGTGCGCTGACTTGGAAGGAATGAAATGACGTCTAAAAATCGTATATTGAGCTCTGAATTGCCGAAGTTGGGTTTGGCACCGTTGGAAATTTTGCAAAAAGTTTTTGATCAGCACGCGATTATTTCAGTGACCAATGTGGCTGGAGTGATCACCTATGCCAATGATAAATTTTGTGAAATCAGTGGTTATCAACGGCATGAATTAATGGGAGCGAATCACCGTATTATTAAATCCGGCAATCATCCTCCAGAATTTTTTCGTGGTATGTGGCGTACCATTGCACAGGGTGGAACTTGGCAGGGGCAGATTCAAAATCGCTGTAAAAATGGTAATGATTACTGGGTGCAGACGACCATAATGCCCGTGTTTAATGATCAGGGTAAACCTGAACAGTATATTTCCATTCGTACCGATGTCACCCAACAGGTTTTATCCCGGCGGGATCTCAGCAAATTTAAACAACTCCTGGATCAAACGCTGGATAGCGTTTTTATCTTTGATGCTGAACACCTTTCTTTTACCTATGTGAATATGGGGGCTGTTGAGCAGGTTGGATATACCGAACTTGAATTATTAACGATGGGCCCGGTAGATATTAAACCTGAAATTGATGAACAGCAATTTCGCGCAATGCTTTTACCTTTGTTAAATGATGAGGTAGACAGCCTGACCTTTGAGACAGTGCATCAACATAAATCTGGGAAACAAGTGCCTGTAGAGTTTTTTTTACAATACTTCCCGGAGCATGATAGCCCAGGCCAGTTTATTGCTATTGTGCGCGATATTGCTGAACGTAAACGTATTGTGGATGCATTAGAGGCGCTGACTGTTGCCGACCCCTCCAGGAATGTTTTTCATTCTATTGCTAAATCTGTTGCTGAGGCTTTGGAGGTGCGTTGGGCGGGAGTGGGGAAGATTTCTGACAGTGGTGACGAAATTGAATTGCTGGGTTTCTGGGATACTGATCATGAAGGTGAGCTTTTCAAATATGCATTGAAAGGTACGCCCTGTGATGATGTTTGTCGTCAGCGCGAGCCGCTGATTATTTCGGAGCGAGTAGCAGACTGTTATCCTGACGATGCTCTATTACGTGATATTGGAGCGGTCAGTTATCGAGGGAAGCCCTTGCTTAATAGTGATGGTCATAATAATGGCGTGTTGTTCGCCCTTGATGATAAACCCTGTGAAGAAGTTTCGACAGAACGCGCCTTAATGCGCGTCGCAGCCAAACGTGCAGCATTGGAATTGCAGCGTTTGCAGGCAGAGCAAATGGCACAACGCCATGGTGAACAAATGTATGAAACCCTGGAACGAATCAGTGACGGTTTTTTCTCGCTCGATGATAAATGGTGTTTTATCTACGTTAACCCTTCTGCCGCCACTATTTTTAATACTGCATGGCATAAATTGCGTGGGAAGTGTATTTGGAATGTTATGCCGGATATCGCCAGCTTTTTTCAAGTGCATTTACACCGAGCCATGCAGGAGCAAAACCGGGTTTGGATCGAGGAGTTTTATGCCCCCTTGAATCGCTGGTTGGCCTTGTATATATATCCTTCACCTGATGGCATGTCGGTGTACATCCAGGATGTCAGTGAATACAAACGGCTCAAGCTGGAACACCAGCGCATGGAAAAACAGGTGCAGCAAGCACAAAAAATGGATGCGATTGGACAGCTGACGGCAGGTATAGCCCATGATTTTAATAATATCCTTGCCAGCATCAATGGTTATACCGATTTAGCGCTAACCCGCTGTGTGGGTGAGGGGCAGGAAAAACTACAGGAATATTTAGAGCAAGTTTACAAGGCTGGGGAGCGGGCGCGTGACTTGATTCAACAGATGATGGCATACAGCCGGAATACTGAAGCAAATATGATAGCTCTGGATCCACGACTGTTGATCCAGGAAACAATGAAAATGCTGCGTTCCACTCTACCGGCCAGCATTCAATTGAATTTTGATTCTCTGCCGGATGATGAGTCGATCAGCATCAACATGGAGCCGATACAATTACAGCAGATCGTGATGAATTTGTGTGTTAATGCCCGCGATGCCATGCATGGACAGGGGCGGCTGGATTTGCAGCTTAAGGTCATACGTCATCAGCAACCGGTTGAATGTACCTCGTGTCATGAAACCATTCAAGGTGATTATGTGGCACTATCGGTGAGGGATGATGGTGATGGCATGGCTCCTGATGTCCTAGAACATTTGTTTGAGCCTTTTTTTACCACCAAAGACGTAGGTGAAGGCACCGGGCTGGGCTTGTCTGTCGTGCATGGGATCATGCATGATCATCACGGACATGTTCAGGTCGAATCGGAAGTAGGCCAGGGCACTGTTTTTTATTTGTTATTTCCAATACCGACGACGAATATTATTACTGAAAATGCGCACGTTGCGATTACCCATCATGCTGTTGAAAGCCCAGACGAAGCCTCCGTTACCATGGTAGGTAAACGTATTTTGGTCGTGGATGATGAGCCTTCAGTGCTGGGTTTTCTACAAGCCTGGTTAAAGCGAAAAGGCTTTGAAGTACATGGTTACGGTGACAGTCGTGAAGCCTGGGCCTATTTTGAAACCCATCAGGATAAAATTGATTTACTCATCACAGACCAAACCATGCCTGGGATAACGGGCAAAGAATTGATACAAAAGGTGCTGGCTTTACAGCCGCAATTACCGACGATTTTATGCAGTGGTTACACAGACCAAATTGGCACAGAGCAGGCTGCCAGACTGGGGATTCGCCATTTTGCAGAAAAGCCTTTTAACCACAAACAGTTCTTGAAAGTGATCGAGCAACTGTTGAATGAGTCAGGTGCCAAGGTATGAATGGTGCTCCCTAGGGGATTCGAACCCCTATTACCGACGTGAGAGGCCAGCGTCCTAACCATTAGACGAAGGGAGCCTGAGCGCAAAAAAGTGTTATTATACGCCGCCTTGGGGATTGCTCAAGAAACATCAGCCGGAATATTATTGCGAATCACAGCCTTTGACTACTGAATTAACAGAAAAACCGGGCTCGCCCGATGTCATTCCGCGACCTGGGCATATCATTACCCGGGCGAATATTTGCGAGAGTGCATTAAAGGTACTGTACCGCCTCAAGGCTGCCGGTTTTGCCGCTTTTTTGGTGGGAGGAGGGGTGCGTGACCTGTTATTGGGCCGCGAGCCCAAGGATTTTGATATTGCCACAGACGCCCATCCAGAAGAAATAAATAGCCTGTTCAGCAACAGTCGTCTTATCGGTCGTCGTTTCAAATTGGTACATGTGCGTTTTGGCCGAGAAATTATCGAAGTGGCCACTTTTCGCAGTAGCCACGATGCAGCCAGTGCGGATACAGGTCACATGGAAGACGGCATGATCCTGCGTGATAACGTCTATGGCAACCTGGAAGACGATGCCTGGCGTCGTGATTTCACCATTAACTCCCTGTATTACGATATTCGTGATTTTTCAGTGGTGGACTATACCGGTGGCGTGAGCGATCTGGAAAAAGGCGTGTTGCGTATCATCGGTGATGCTGAGCAACGTTATCTGGAAGACCCCGTGCGCATGTTGCGAGCCGTGCGTTTTGCCGCCAAACTGGGTTTTCGCATTCATGCTGACAGTGAGGCACCCATAGCCAAACTGGGTGATCGACTGGAAGCAGTACCAGCGGCGCGTTTGTTTGATGAAATGCTCAAACTGTTCCTTTCCGGCTATGCGGTGGAAACCTTTGAATTACTACGCCACTATGACCTGTTTCGTTACCTGTTTCCCGGTACTGATGCCTGTCTGGCAAAAGAAGAAAAAGGTTTCCCACATATGCTGGTGGCCAAGGGATTGCTTAATACCGATGACCGGGTGGCCGAAGGTAAACCGGTAACACCGGCTTACCTGTTTGCGGTGTTATTATGGGAGCCAGTGCGTGAGCGTGCTGAAGCCTTACAGGCCGAAGGGCTTAGTGAAGTGCAATCCCTGCAAAAAGCCGGTGATGAAGTGATTGCCGCACAGACCCGGCGTGTCGCGTTACCCAAACGGTTTAGTCAGCAGACCCGTGAAATCTGGACAATGCAGGGGCGGCTTAAACGACGCAATGGTAAACGAGCTGAACGCCTGTTTGTACAATCCCGCTTTCGCGCCGCCTATGATTTTTTGCTATTGCGTGCAGATACCGGTGAAGATGAGCTTCAGCCGCTGGCCGACTGGTGGACGGAGTACCAGGAAGTCAATACGGATAATCGGGCCAATATGGCGCTACAGGCACCCTCGGCTGGGGCTCGGAAAAAACGCCGCCGTCGTCGCAAAAAAACAGCGCCGGGATCCCCCGAAACGTGACAGTTGCCTACGTGGGCCTGGGCAGCAACTTGGCTCAGCCGGAAATCCAACTGCGTACCGCGTTGATAGAACTTAGCACATTGCCACAGAGCCGTTGTTTTGCACATTCTTCTTTATATCGCAGCTCACCGATGCTGGCCCCCGGCCAGCCTAGCGAGCAACCGGATTACCTTAACGCTGTGGCTGCACTGACCACCGGGTTGAACCCGGTGGAATTGCTAGCCGCCTTACAAAAGTTGGAAAACCAACACCACCGACAGCGCACAGAACGCTGGGGCCCGCGCACCCTGGATCTCGACCTGTTGTTGTTTGGTGATGAAATAATTGATCTGCCCGAACTCACAGTACCTCACCCAGGACTGTATGAACGCAACTTCGTGCTGTATCCTTTGGCTGAACTGGTCGCTGAACAGTCAGAAAGCTTGCACATTCCCGGCATGGGAACCCTGACCAGCCTGCTGGCGGCCTGCCCGCGAAACGAGCTGAAAAAACTAAATTCTTGATAGTAGAGTCAGACGTACCATGAGCACTGTGGAAATTCCCCGTTATATTGTCATTGAAGGGCCTATAGGTGTCGGAAAAACCAGCCTCGCCAAACGGCTTGCAGAAGACTTTGGTGGTGAATTACTGCTGGAAGATGCCGAAGAAAACCCCTTTCTGGCACGTTTTTATCGTAACCCCCGGCATGCAGCATTGCCCACACAATTATTTTTCTTGTTCCAGCGCGCCCAACAAATTCAGGCGCTGCGCCAGTCCGACATGTTTGCACCGATCCGAATAGCGGACTTCATTCTGGAAAAAGACCGTCTGTTTGCCCAGCTGACACTGGACGATGACGAACTGCAACTTTATGAACAGGTCTACAACAACATCACCGTGGACGCACCGCAGCCCGATCTAGTGATTTACCTGCAAGCGCCGGTGGACGTATTGTTAAACCGGGTGCAAAAACGTGGTAGAGAGTTCGAGCGCTTTATCGAAACCAACTATCTGGAACGACTGGTAGAAGCCTATACCCGGTTTTTTTATCATTATTCAGCCACGCCGCTGTTAATCGTCAATGCTGCGGATATTGACCTGGTCAACAGCCAGCAGGATTATCAACTACTGGTCGAACACCTGCACAAAACCACCAGTGGCCGACACTATTTCAACCCAGGTTCATTTGACCTCTGAGCCAACAATTATTGTTGGATAGTTGCACAAGACGTGGAGTATCTGATTGAATTTCTGAGGACTCAATTCCTCACGCCTTGGGTGCGCGGCTATTAAATTACGGATTATTAATGTTTCCTCGGCCCATGTTCCCGCGTGGGGATGCATATCGTGCCAACGCTTTGTTGCCGTATGGATTCCCACGCGGAGCATGGGAACCAGAGTGCCAAGATGTGAGATTAACTTAATGGCAGTGACTCCTTGGGCAGGGATGTTTATACAAGTCCCCCTGTATGGAAAGATTGACAGATCGTGTACAGACGCGGCAGTAATGGCCCACTGACATTTTAGCGTTTGTTATGACGATCTCTACACCCGCTTTAGTTCCAGATTGTGGCTTATAGTCCGTAGACTTATAATCATCATGTCTCGAATATCAGACCTTTAGTTTTTAACAGGCCTGATTATGATTGAAGAGGATATTCTCAGCTCTTTTGGACGCGCAGTCCAAACCTTGCGCTCGTCCAAAGGCTGGAGCCAGGAGAAGCTGGCAGAGCTGTCGGGGTTGGACCGAACCTATATCAGTTCAGTAGAGCGCGGCAAAAGAAATGTCAGCATCCTCAATATTTGCAAGCTTGGTAAAGCTTTAGGTACCCCTCCTGCTTCTCTATTGAATGAGTTGGAGGGAATATGATGAATAGTATTGAGCGAGCGTATCAATTCTATTCACGTCATATTTACGACCAGGAGAAAATTGAGCTACTAAAGCAGTACAATTTGAAAATTGCCGGGTCTGTGCCTTCCGTTCTTTGGGAGCTGTTTGGAGCGCTTCTTACAAATCGGTCGGCGCAGGGGAATACAGGAGCAGATTTAGTGGGTTGGGAAATAAAATCAGCTAAAAATAAAGGCTCATATGAATATCAGTATCACCTGAATACGGGCGAAGAAAAACTGAAGGAAGACTGTCTGGTGAACCACCTCTTTTTTATGTACTCAGCAACTTATCATGATGTGGCCGTAAGAGCGATGCAGGGTAAGGATTTAGCCAAGCCATATTTCAAGAAGTGGATGCCGTTATACAGGAAAAATTATGATCCAACTGTTCCTGCATCGCAACGTAGGCAACGATTTAGAAAGAGCATATCTGCGGGGCATATCATTGACAATGGGGAGCTGATTCTTGAAATCAAGAACGGGACGTTAGTGTACGAAAAAGAAAATGTGATTACACAGTTTAATAACGGGACGAAGTAATGAATTTTGCAGAGTTTTTTGCTGGTGTTGGCCTTGTTCGTGAGGGACTTTCTTATCAAGGCTGGGAATGTGTGTGGGCAAATGATATTTCTCCCGATAAACGAGAAACATATGTTTCTAACTATGGGGAAGATCACTTTTCATTAGCAGATGTTTGGGATATAACAAACGATGTATCCAGTATTCCCGATGATACGTTTCTTTATACGGCCTCTTTTCCTTGTACTGATTTGTCAGTAGCCGGGGATAGAGCCGGACTTCAAGGCAAACATTCGGGCACACTGAATGCGGTTATAGAAATAATTCGCCGAAAGAAAGCGCTGGGGAAAAACCCAAAAGTTGTATTGTTAGAAAATGTGCAGGGCTTTCTGACATCCCATCAGGGAAAAGATGTTTCTAATACAGTACGTTTATTTACAGACTTGGGGTATTACATCGATATCCTGGAACTGGATGCCATTGATTTTACGCCGCAAAGCAGACCTCGTGTCTTTTTTATTGCGGTAGATTCATCTATCGCCCATTCGGTAATGAAGGTAAAGAAAAAAAATTCTATTTTAGATGAGTGGTGGTCCATTTTCGATCAAAAACCGGCGCTTCGTTCTGAACGTATACGCACCATTATTTTAGCGAATGAAGACCTCAACTGGGGAATTTTTGATATTGAACCTCCTTCGCGTCGGAATGTGCAATTAGCCGAAATCATTGAAGCGGATATTTCTGACGACTCGGATCTTTGGTGGTCTCAGGATCGAAAGGAACATCTTTTTAGTCAAATGTCTGACAGACATAAGGCCGCACTGGATGCCATGATCAAACGGAGTACCCATTCCTACGGCACAGTGTATCGGCGTGTTCGTAAAGGCAAATCAATGGCCGAATTGCGCACTGATGGCGTTGCCGGTTGCTTAAGAACTCCTCGTGGAGGATCGAGTAAACAAATATTGGTGCGTGCGGGTTTCTCAGAATGGAGTGTCAGACTATTAACCCCCCGGGAATATGCCCGGTTGCAAGGGGTGCGTGATGACTACATTCTACCCAGCAATGCAAACAAGGGTTACTTCGCAATGGGTGATGCGGTTTGTGTTCAGGTTATAGACTATCTTTCCCGCGAAATACTGACACCCATATTTAATGACAGTCAAAATATTGCATCCAGAAATTAGTACCAGTGGACATTGACAGCACAGTGCGTCTGACGACACCCCATTGCAAATCGCCATTAAGCCAGCAGGCCAGAGAGAGGAGACTCCAATGAAAAACATCACCACATCCACCCTGCAAAAAATGAAACAGGCCGGTGAAAAAATCGCCTGCCTGACCGCTTACGATGCGAGTTTTGCACAGATACTGGCAGAGGAAGGTGTGGACATCCTGCTCGTGGGCGACTCACTGGGAATGATCCTCCAGGGGCGGGACAGCACCCTGCCGGTCACCCTGGACGAGATGATATATCACACACACATGGTGCGTACCGCCAGCCAGCACACCCTGGTGATGGCAGACCTGCCATTCATGACCTACGCCACCCCGGTACAGGCGCTGACCAGCGCAGGCCGCTTGATGAAAGAAGGCGGAGCCCACATGGTAAAGCTGGAAGGCGGCGCGCTTATGGTGGAAACAGCGGGTCTCCTCGCAGAACACGGCATTCCGGTGTGCGCGCATCTGGGCCTGCTACCGCAATCCGTGAACAAACTGGGTGGCTACAAAGTACAGGGGCGTGACGAAAAACAAGCCGAAGCCATATTGCTGGATGCGCGCGCCATGGAAGATGCCGGAGCTGACATTCTGTTACTGGAATGTGTGCCCGCACTGTTGGCCGCAGAAATCACCGCAGCGGTGGATGTACCGGTCATCGGCATCGGCGCAGGCTCACACTGTGATGCACAAGTGCTGGTGTTATACGACATGCTGGGCATCACCCCCGGAAAACGCCCGCGCTTCAGCAAGGATTTTTTACAGGAAGCGGATGATATTCGGGGAGCGGTGCGCGCCTATGTACAGGCGGTCA
>Ga0256839_1000199_pt1 | contig 78879 bp, 78 predicted proteins | sample 354166metaG_FD_185968 | JGI IMG/M metagenome (GOLD analysis project Ga0256839, IMG submission 185968) | Hydrothermal vent microbial communities from Mid Atlantic Ridge, Atlantic Ocean - 354-166 | ecosystem: Environmental > Aquatic > Marine > Hydrothermal vents | place: Atlantic Ocean: Mid... | reverse complement strand
TCCAAATGCTGTACCAACAGTAAACAATATGGTTGTAGATCCGATAATCGTAAATGTAGATCCAGTAATGGATCCTAATGCACCTGCTGTAATGGATCCTAATGCACCAATGGATCCTAATGCACCTGCTGTAATGGACCCAGCAGCTATGACCCCTGCAACACCGGTATTGGCTGCAGTAAACAATACACCAATTGCTGCATTTGATACGAACGGAAATGGTATTATTGATGCATATGAAGATATGAATAACAATGGTATTATGGATGCTTTTGACCCTGACTATGTTGCACCTGCCCCAATGGCTCCAACTACACCTACACCTACACCTACACCTACAACTACACCTACAACTACACCTACAACTACACCTACAAGTGACAATAATGGTAGCACAAGTTCAAGCGATGATAATTATTACGACGATAGCAAAGGCTCAAGCGATGATAATTATTACGACGATAGCAAAGGCTCAAGTGACAGTAGTTACGATACTAGCAGCAGCTCAAGTGACAGTAGTTACGATACTAGCAGCAGCTCAAGTGACAGTAGTTACGATACTAGCAGCAGTTCAAGTGACAGTAGTTACGATACCAGCAGCAGCTCAAGTGACAGTAGTTATGATGACGACAAAGGTTCATCTGATGATTATGATGATAAAGGTTCTAACGACTAACAAACCTTTACATACCTCTAGATGGCAATTATTTTTGCCATCTGTCTTTACCTAATCTCTCTTTTGCACTTCTTTTCATTAACTCTCTTCACAAATCAAATTAACACTCTGGTAACATGTAACATCTTATAATATGCCATAGTAATAAAAAGGCATAAAATGATTCATACACTATATCACTATTTATTGGCATGTAGTACTACTTTACTTTTATTAGGTTGTGGAGGCGAGGAGAGTACGAGTTTAACGACTACTTCATCGGCTTTAAGTTCACCTACTAACACCGCACAATGTAGGGAAATAGCCCCTATACTTCTTAGCCTCAAAAAAGTCTACTCCAGCTCTAAAGATGATGAGGAAGATGCATTCAGAACAATCTATAAAAGTTCTAAAGGTTCTTACGATGATGATAAAGGTTCATATGATGGAAATGCACATAATGAAGGAAAAGCCTGTTTAAATTGTCATAGTTTCACTTCTGCAGGTACTGTATTTTCAACGCTCAATGCTCCTGATAACACACCAGGAGCTTTAGGGTATCGCATACAACTCAATGATAGTATTGTTTATATGAATGCTGAATATGGTATAGGAAATCAAATTGCAAATACCTTCCCAACAGGAAATTATACTGCACATGTTATAGATGCAAATGGAAACATTGTCAATAGCTCAGCACCTATGTCGCATGATGCTACTAGACGTAACTGTAATAGCTGTCACAGTACCACAGGAAACAGTGGTGCACCTGGAAGGATTACGACAATGAAAATTGCTGTAGCACCTACAACACCAACGACAACTATATCTGATACTACAACAACTACGCCAGTATGTGTCTCTTTTAGTAGCAATGTTATGCCTATCTTGGAGAGTAGATGTAAATCTTGTCATGGTACCAATGGAAGATTTTCTGTAACAACTGCAAATGCAACCTATGCAGAAATTACTGCTCTACAAGCAAATGGAGCTCAATACATGCTAGACAAAGGAGCAAATATTCAAATGCATGGTGGAGGAGCTGCTATCCTACCTAACTCTGCGGAATACACCACTATCAAAGCATGGATAGATGAAGGTGCCATAAACAACTAGTTGTAAAACCTCAACTAAAGGTTTTACAGCTTAATAGTATTATTTAAAAAAATTTGGTATAATATATACTTTAAAAGATGTAAGTATCATTTTATTAACTGTATTTACAAAAGGACTATAGATGAAACATACTTTATTGAATATTACGGTATCTATAAGTATTGTCTCCTTACCACTATTTACCATAGGATGTGGAGAGGGAACCTACTCTACTACTGTTTTTCCTATGGCAAAAATCACTGGTACTGCTCCATCTTCACAGATTGAAGCATTTTGTGAAGATGGCATATATACCAAATCAAATATACAGAAAAGTGATGCCATGGAGTATCCATTTGAAATATCTGTACCTAAAGATACAAACTGTAGACTTATTGTAGTGAATGAAAATACCGATACAAACAAAGTTGTATCTCAAATTCAATTTCAAACTGAAGCGATTAGTGGTCCTACTTTTTCACTTCAAGAAGACTTGAACGTTGGATCTATACATCTACCAGTAAATCCAAATATTGAATCTATTAATAGCATCACCATACCTGTTGCATCCAATCAAATAACCATCAATAATGATCCAATCTCAACTTTTGATGAAAATCACAATGGAAATATTGATGCCTATGAAGATATGAATAGTAATGGTGTATTAGATGCCTTTGAACCTGATTATGTACCACCAAGTGAAACAATCTATACAGATGACAATAAAGGTTCTTCTGATGATATCATTGAATCTCAAACAAGTGATACAGATGATAATAAAGGCTCCTCTGATGATATCATTGAATCTCAAACAAGTGATACAGATGATAATAAAGGCTCCTCTGATGATATCATTGAATCTCAAACAAGTGATACAGATGATGACAAAGGCTCTTCTGATGATATAGATGATCTTAAAGGCTCTTTAGATTAATAAGTTTTTCTTTCTCCTATCATAATTTCAACTTTACTATTATTCATTATGTATAAAATAAATTAACACTTTACTAACACACCTTATGGTACGATAATTACTAACAACACAATGGTAACACTTTTGAAGGTGGCTGTTGTATTTACTATAAAAGAAATTTAAGAATATACAATGAAACTATTACTACTAGAAGATGATCAAATATTAGCAGAAACTTTGGAACATTTTTTGCAACGTGAGGGCTATGAGATAGATGTAGCATTGTCTATGGAAGAGGCGGAAGATTTAACGTTTGAAAAAAAATATGACCTATACCTTCTAGATATCAATCTTCCTGAAGGTAGCGGACTAGAATTACTTGAGGCACTTCGTTATGCAGAAGACGATACACCCACTATTTTTATTACAGCACTAACCGATATGTCTTCTATTGCAGAAGGTTTTAAATTGGGAGCTATTGACTATATTAAAAAACCTTTTGATCCAGAAGAACTACTCATACGGCTCAAAGCAAAATTTAAAAATGACATACTTCACTATCAAGATATAGAGTTTGACCAGTCTACGCAATTACTTCGTAAAAATGGTGAGATTATCGACATAGGAAATGTACAGTATAAAATTTTTACAAAACTACTTAGTGAACGTGGCTCAGTAGTGAGTAAAGATACGCTTCTTTCATTTATGAATCACTCATCAGAAACTGCTCTTCGTGTAAGTATCACAAAAATCAAACAACGATTGGGTGTTGAGATAAAAAACATAAGAGGCAAAGGATATATGATTGAAAAGGTATGAAAAAGAATCACTCTTTAAAAACTTTTTAGTATTTTTTTCTCTTCTAGAGGTGCTGCTTGTATTGCTTTTTATAGAGCTTTATACTTCAAAAATAAAAGAGTACAAACAAAGTATCTATAAAACCATGAATATTTGTAGCTATACCTTAGAGTGTACACAATTTGAAAACAGTTTTGTTGAAAAAGAAAATAATCAACTCAATGAACTCTTTGTTGATAATGGACTACATGCCTATTTTACTATCCCTTCTTCAGAAGAATTTTTCATTAAGTTTAGCTATTCAGAGGAAAATTATCTCAAAGATCTTAAAGAGATAAAAAACATACTTTGGGTTAAATTTATACTCGCTACAATACTACTTTTTATTATATCAATCTTTTTTACATTTTATAGTTTAAACCCTATAAGAAAAGCCTTGAAGATAAATGATGAGTTTATTAAAGATATTCTTCATGATTTCAATACCCCTATTACCTCAATGGTTCTTAATATAAAAATGTTTAAACAAGAATATGAAGATAATGTTTTTATAAAGCGTATTACACAAAGTATTAACAGTATCTCACTTTTACAAAATAATCTAAAATCATTTCTTCAACATTCACCTTCTCACAATCATCAAGTAAATGTAGCCCTTCTTTTGCAAGAGCGTCTAAATATTGTTAAAGAAAACTACCCAAAACTTACATTTGAGTACCTAGAAGAGAATAGTTTTGTCTATATTAGCAATAAAGAGATACTGACACGAATTTTTGACAATCTATTGAGCAATGCATCCAAATACAACAAACCTTTAGGACGGGTAAGTGTACATGTAGAAAAAAGCCTTATCAAAATAGAAGATACAGGTAAAGGTATCAAAAACATAAATAAAGTAATGCAACGCTATTATACAGAACAAGAAAGAGGTATAGGACTTGGCTTGCACATTGTTCAAAAACTCATAGATGAACTCAATATTGAGATGAAAATAACGTCAGAAGTGGGTGTAGGAACTACTTTTATTTTAGATTTTCAGGGCGTAAAGAGAGTATCATGAAAAAATTTATAATGCATATTATTCTATTTTTATTGTTTCTAAGTTCAGAAAATCTCTATGCAGACATCGATGCACAAATACGTGCTATTCAGAATGCTCCTCTATCCAAACGATTTAAACTTATGAATAAACTTAAAAGAAATATGGTTCAAATGCAAGAAAATGAACGTATTGAAGCATTAAAAAAACTAGCTACTAAACCCAATAATAAACAAACAAAAAAATTATTGAAAGCGCTTGAAGAGTACTCAAAACGTAAAAAAATTCATCTACAAATGGAGACACATCACCTTGGTGAAGACGGAATTTTGAGTAGTCTAGATGATCAAGAGGGAGATTAAAATGATTAAAAAATTTATGACAACAGTATCTATGGCACTCTATATGCTAACAATACAAACACAAGCAATGGATGACCAAGATTTTGATGGGGTACCTGACCACTTAGACGAATGTCAAGACACACCTTTTTTAAATATGGTAGACAAAAATGGTTGTACAACAAATATTTTAATACTACCTTTTGAAACGGAGTCTAAAAATATTATTGCAACCATAGGCTATGGAGAGAGTACCAATGAAGACCTCATGAGCCGATCTACACAAAGAAATACAAAGTTAAGACTTAGCTATTATCAAAATGCATGGAGCTTTACATTACAGAGTGGATACTACGATGATGGAACCAAAAGTGGTACCCTTGATACTATTTTACGTGTACAAAAACGCATAAGAGTCAATAGACAAATTGCACTGAATGTTGGTCTAGGTTTACGACTTCCTACCTATCAATATGATGGCAATAAGCTCGATGGCATAGCCTATGCATCTTTATATTACTATCCAACCTATTCTCTCTCACTATTTACGGGTTACAACTATACAAAAATAGGTGATGAACCCCTAGGACCTATTATTGTAGATGGTTTTGTCAATCAAGTAGTTTCAGATGATGAAGAAGGTTTTCAAGGCATACAAGACAAACATAAATTTTATCTAGGTGTAGGCTATTTCTTTACCGATAATTTTTATGTCAATCTTATCTACAGTGCAGAAAGAAGCAAATTTATAGGAGAACACCATATCGAAGAGCTTTCAAGCACACTTTACTACAGGATAGACAAACATTGGTTTAGCACTCTTTACTACAAACGTGAGCCCTTTGATGATGATTTGCATGAAAATATCTTATTTAGTGTAGGATACTCTCTTTGGTAAAGATTTAGATGGTTTCTTTAGCTATCAAGTAACACTCCGGTAACAGTTAAAATATTATACTTTGAGACACCAAAATAAAAAGGAGTTCAAAATGATGAAATTAACAAATGTATACCTTATAGGTCTATTGACAGCTGGTCTACTTGTAGGTTGTGGGGGTAGTTCTGATACAGATGAGGCAACAGAAACCACTGAAGCAACTGAGCAAGTTGAAAATGAGGGAACTGACGATACACCGACGCAAGTAACTTCGACCATTACATTTAGCAACAATGTTATGGCTGTACTTGATGCAAGATGTGAAAATTGTCATGGATCAAACGGTAATTTTACAGTTACCACTGCAGCTATGACGTATGCAAACATCATGGCATTACCAGGTGGAGCAAACTATATGTTAGGTAAAGGTAACAATGACATTGCCCATGGTGGTGGTGATGCCTTAGATGATGCACAATACGCAACTATAAAAGCATGGATAGATGCTGGAGCGATGAATAACTAGTACTGCACTAACTCTTACAAAAATGTTGCTAAGACTTCTGTCATAGCAACATCTATACCATATACTCACCTATTAAATTTCAAACTAAAGGATTTCATATTATGAAAACACTATTACTATTTATAACGCTAGGACTACACTTGTATGCAGGGGTATCGCAAGGAGATAAAGCACCTGAGTTTACACTTCAAACACTAGATGGTAAAAAAAGCTATACCATGCAAAATTTTCAAGGTGAAGTTGTACTACTCAACCTTTGGGCTTCATGGTGTAAAGGGTGTAAAAAAGAGATGCCAGAGTTTTTTGCACTCCAAAAAAGCTACACAAAAGGCTTTAGTCTTGTCACTATATCTGTAGATGACAAAGCAGCTAAGTCTCAAAATTTTCTTAAAAGTGTAGAGAAAAAAACAGGCATAAAAACACCTTTTATTACACTTCATGATGCAAAAAAAGAGGTCGCAAAAGCCTATGGTGTTGCTGCGATGCCCTCATCATACCTTATTGATAAAAAAGGTATCATTAGAGCTGTAATCGTTGGAAGTCTCAACCATGAAGAGATAGAAGCACTTAAAAAAGATATCAATACATTACTAAAGTAGGAAATATGAAAACAAGCCTTTTACTTACACTCATTGTTTTATTCAGTGGCTGTTCAGAAAAATTAACTCGCGTAATGCCTTATGAAAAAGAGCATTTTGCTGACCCTAAAATGTCACTCACTCCTTTAGCTGCACGTGCAGAACAGGATGGACATATATTTCTTATACGTGAAGCCAGTGCAGGTGGAGACGGTGCATACCAAGGAGGTTGTGGATGCAGATAATTAAATCATTTTTTATAGGTCTCATGCTAATGATACCGTTTTTGAAAGCTTATGCTTCAGAGTTAAAAGACTCTGCATCATTTGGGTTTAACACCTATTCAGACAACAATGATGTACAAGTCTACTCTCCTACATTTGAACTTTTAAAAACTGTTTCAAAAAACTGGCTTGTAGGGGTAAAATTACGTGCGGATACTATCGCAGCAGCAAGTATACGCTTTAGTAGCTCTCCTGCAACAATACCTGCAGATGCACAAGCAGTTGCTTCTAAACGTTCTGGATTTGATGATGTACGTTATGCCCCTACTGTTTTTGTAAGTTATGATGATGGGGAAAATGCTGCTACCGTAGGTGGTTACTACTCTACGGAGCTAGACTATGTAGGTAAAGCACTCTTTGCAAACTACACCAGACAACTCAACCAAGGTAACACTGCTGTAGGTATAGGTATTTCCCAGTCAGCAGACACATGGTCACCAAACAACAACCGTGACTTAGATGTAGACAATAGAGATGAACGTAAAATTGACCTTTCAGTCAATCAACTCCTCTCACCTACTGCCTCTATACAGTTTGTCTACTCCTATATGTATTCTGAAGGATTTTTGGCTTCTCCATATCCTTATTTACTTCAAAACAACACCTTTATTGGCTTGGAAAACTACCCAGGAACAAGAACAGGACATGCCTTTGCTATAAAAGGACTTAAATATATAGATGATGAAAATGTGATGAACTTCTCATACCGATACTACACGGATGACTGGGATATAGACTCACATACCATCAGTGCAGAGTTACTACACGATGTCAATGACAACTGGATGGTAGGAGCAAGAGTACGCTACTATACACAATCTGGTTCAAACTTTGCCAAAACACTGGGTGAATACACACAAGCAGACATCTATGTTGCCTCTGATTATCGTATGACTGCTTTTGACTCATATAATGTAGGTATTCCTGTTACCTATAAACCATCTAATGAAAGTCCATACTCTGTCTCATTTAGTGTAGATTATTACTGGACAAGTGACAATGACTATATCAAAAACTGGTTTGGAGAAAACAATATAAAAGCTGTTTATACTACCCTACGTGTAGACTACGAGTTTTAAGAGAACATATGGCATTTTTCGAGAAGGCACTTAGGGCGAAAGTCATGAGTACACACCTTCTCATAAGAGCCAATGTCTCTAAAAATATTCTCCTTCAAGCTCACAAAATAGCGACTGACTTTGAAAGTCGCTATTCTGCCTACAAAAAAGACTCCTATCTAAATAGCATCAACAAAAATGCAGGTAAAATACCTACCCCATGTACCCCAGAAGACTATGCACTCTTTTTTGCTTCTCTAAAAGCATCCGAACAAACCAATGGACTTTTTGACATAAGCATGGGAGTGCTTAGTCATGGTGTGTACCATTTTGGGTTTGCAAACGAGAGTAAAGCTTCTAAAAAAGAGATAGAAAAAAATAGAGGCTTGGTCAACTACAAAAACATAGAGCTAAGCCCTGAAAGCATTTTGCTTAAACGAAAAGGGATGAGGCTAGATTTGGGAGGCATTGGTAAAGGGTATGTCGCTAAACAAATTGCCCTCTTTTTAGAAAAAAAGGGAGCTACTAAGATTTTAGTAGATGTCGGTGGAGAGATACTCACACGAGGTAAATCTTATACTATCGCTATAAAAGACCCTTTTAACCCAGACGAAAAAGCAAACATAGCTTACATCAAAACCTCTAAAGAAGATATAGCTATCTCCACAAGTGGAAGTTATGAACGTTTTATAGATGAGGAAAACCACCATATACTAGACCATAAAAATGGCTCATCAAATCATTATTATACCTCTATGACCCTCTTGCAAAACTCTTGGGATATTGAGTTTCTTGATGCCTATGCAACAGCACTCTATAACCAACCAGTAGAAAATCTTAACGCATATTGTGACTCCTTAAACCTCTGCCTTATCGCTATAGAAAGCGATGCACAGATTGTCAAGCTAAACCTTGAAAAACTCAAACTAAAGTCGCTGCAGTTTCTTTAGCCCCTCTTTGACTAAGGTACTTGTGTCACCACTTGCACCTTGAAGTGCTTTGTTGATGGCATCTTTTTTAAAGCCTAAACTCTCTAGTGCCATGACTGCTTCACCCAATGCTCCTGAGTCTTTACTCTCTTCGTTACCATCTACTATGAAGTCAGCCAGTTCTACGAGTATGCGACTTGCCGCCTTTGGACCTATGCCAGGTACTCGTTTGAGCATGCTAACATCTTTTGATGCGACTACCTTTGCAAAGGTACTGGGTGTAAAAGTAGAACAGATGGCAAGTCCTACTTTAGGGCCTACGCCGTTTATCTTGAGTACGGTGTCAAACATCTTTTTTTCGTTCATATCTATAAAGCCAAAAAGGTTGTCACTGTCTTCACGTATGACTTGTGTCACATAAAGTTTTGTCTTTTTGTCTTGTATAGTGTTAGAGGTGTTGATAGACACCTGTACTTCATAGATGAGTCCATGTACATTTATGTGTACAAATGTTGGTTCTTTTCGTTCTACTATTCCTTCTATGCCTACAATCATATTCAACTCCCGTGATATATTTGGAAAAGTATATCATGCTTTTAAGAAGAGTAGTGAAAATATGGCAAATTGACATATTTTTGCTTCAAACAAACATTAGGGTAAAATACAAACATTAAATTATTAAAGAGACTTATGCGATTAAAATCTATCTTTACCAACAGTTTTGGGATACTCCTTTCACGTATCTTTGGTTTTTTACGTGATGTAGTCATGGCATCTGTCTTAGGTGCTGGGTACTGGAGTGACATCTTTTTTCTTGCAAACAGATTGCCAAACCTTTTTAGAAACATTTTTGCAGAAGGTGCGTTTACCCAAGCTTTTATGCCTTCTTTTGTTGCTTCTGCTAACAAGGGTGTATTTTCCACAGCTATCTTTTTAAGATTTTCTTTGTTTATCATCTTTGGTTCTTTGGTGGTTACCTTTGCACCTGAATACATTACAAAGCTTTTAGCTATGGGATGGGATGAGAGTCGCATTGCCGATACTGCACCCCTTACGGCTATTAACTTTTGGTATCTTTACCTCATCTTTATCGTCACATTTATTGCGACACTTTTACAGTATAAAGAGCATTTTGCTACCACAGCGATGTCTTCTGCACTTTTAAACATATCTATGATTGTAGCCCTACTCATGTTTATGAAAGAGGACCCAAGAACCATCGCCTATGCACTAAGTATCTCAGTACTTGTTGGTGGGGCATTACAGGTTTTAGTCCATGTCATTGCCCTTTATAAACTCAAACTCTCTAGATTACTTGTAGGCGGGTGGAAATATAGAAAAGAAAAAACTGTCGAACAAGAAAAGAAAAAGTTCACTTCACTTTTTATCCCCGCAGTTTGGGGAGGTTCTAGTTTACAAATCAATAGTTTTGTAGGTACAATACTTGCCTCATTTCTCGTTACAGGTTCTGTTTCATATTTGGCTTATGCACAGCGTATATTTCAACTGCCCCTAGCACTCTTTGCCATTGCTACAGCCACTGCACTCTTTCCTAGCATCTCAAAAGCACTCAAAAACAACCATGAAACTTTAGCGTACGAAAACTTGGGAAAAGGGTTTTGGCTTCTTAGCTTCTCTTTGGGTTTTGCAACCATCGGAGGTGTCATACTCTCAGAACCCATCATTTGGCTACTCTTTGAACGAGGTGCATTTTCTCCTGAACAGACAAAAGAAACTGCTCGTGTACTTAGTATGTTTATGTTAGGACTTTTACCTTTGGGTTTAGCTAAACTTTTTTCACTTTTTCTCTATGCTACCTACCGTCAAAACAAAGCAGCAAAAATTGCAACGATATCTGTTGTTATAAACATCTTAGCCTCATTGCTATTCATGCAAAGTATGGGAGCTTCTGGTATAGCCTTAGCGGGAAGTATCGGAGGGTGGGTGCTTTTTGTGTTAACGGTAAAAGAGGTAGGCACAGAACGTTTTATGCATATAATGAAGTCTAAAATGTTATTTTACTGGGGATTCATATCTCTACTCTTTTCCATTATTCTTCACTATCTAAATGATGCTCTAATGCTTTATATACGCTAAGTTACCGTAGTATAAATATACATAATCATAATAAACCTATACTCATAATACTTCACCCGCAAAAAATTCTCCATGCATAAAAGCTTCATTGTCTATATGCATATCTCCATGAAGTGACTTGTAAAGTTCTTCAGCCTCTTTAATAGCAGTTCTTGAAGCTATCTTTCTACCTGCGATATATCCAATAATTTTATCATTTTCGTTCACTTTAGGTGTAATATAGACAAGTACCCAATAAAACTTACCATCTTTTCTTAAATTTTTAACATATCCAGACCATGTTTTATTTGCAGAAATAATTTTCCACATCCCTCTAAATGCACCCTTAGGCATATCTGGATGGCGGTTAATGCTATGGGGTGAACCTATCAGCTCTTCTTTGGTAAACCCTGTCATTTCTCTAAATTTTCGATTTGCATAGGTGATAATCCCTTTAGTATCTGTCTCAGTTATCATGACTCCACCATCAAACTCAACCTCTTCATCTATAGGGTTGCTTTTAAATATCTTTTCACCAGTAATCGTATTTTCAATAATAAGTGGATTGTACATATTTTCTCCTATGAATATTATGCTTTATACTAAAACTATATAACAAGATTGTCAGACAATTGTTACAATTTTTTTAGGGTTAATAGAAGTGCCCTTTTGCTATAATCATGACAATATAAAACAAGGTAACCCTAACTATGTACATCTATGACAGCGTAAAAAAAACCAAACTTCTTTTTAAACCTATACACCCCAAAAAAGCCAGTATCTATGTATGTGGTCCCACTGTGTATGATGATGCACACTTGGGTCATGCACGTAGTTCTTTAGCCTTTGACCTTCTTTCACGTACACTTACTACACATGGCTATGAAGTGACACTTGCTAAAAACTTTACAGACATAGATGACAAAATCATTAAAAAAGTAGAATCCACAGGTAAAAGTATGGAAGAAATAACCTCTTTTTACATCGCTAGATACACCCAAGAGATGACTGCCCTTGGCATAAAAAGAGCAGATATAGAACCAAAAGCCACAGAATCGCTCAAAGCCATAGAAGCAATGATACAAAACCTCATAGACAAAGACATCGCCTATGTCATCTCAACAGGAGATGTCTACTTTGACACCTCTAAAGATGCAAACTATGGCAATATCTCTCACCGCGTAGCAGAAGATGACGTAAGCCAAAGTCGTGTAGAACACACCTCAGAAAAACGAAACCCTAAAGACTTTGCTTTATGGAAGGCTTGTAAAGGTGCAGATGACATCTGTTTTGACACAGCCTTCTCTCGTGGTCGTCCCGGTTGGCACATAGAGTGTTCTGCTATGATAGAAAAACATTTTACAGGTGATAACAACTACAGCATAGACATTCACGGAGGTGGTGCAGACCTGCTCTTCCCTCACCATGAAAATGAAGCAGCTCAAAGTCGCTGTGCTACAGGGCATGAACTCAGTAAATACTGGATGCACAACGGCTTTGTACAAATAGACGGAGAGAAGATGTCCAAGTCTCTGGGCAACAGCTTTTTTCTTAAAGATGCGCTTAAGCTTTATGATGGAGAAGTACTACGCTACTACCTCAACTCTGTACACTACAGAAATGACTTTAACTTTTCAGAAGAAGAACTACAACTCAACAAAAAACGTTTAGACAAACTCTATAGACTGAAAAAGCGTGTTTCTCCAGGGAAAGCAAGCCTGCCAAATAAAAACTTTAAAAAGGCATTACTTGATGCGATGGGTGATGACCTTAACATCTCCATCGCTCTTTCAATCATAGATGAACTCGTAGCTAATACAAATGATGCACTCGATGCAAACCCTAAAGACAAGGGACTTAAAAAAGAGACACTTGCCAATATCGCGTTTATAGATAAACTACTTGGCTTTGGTGGTAAAGAGCCTTTTTCTTACTTTCAGATAGGGGTAGATGATGCACTGAAAGAAAAAATAGAAAGGTTAATAGCTGCACGTATGGAAGCTAAAAAAGAGAAAGATTTTGAACGCTCAGATAGCATCCGTGATGAGATAACTGCACTAGGGATAAATATCATGGATACATCCGACGGCATACTCTGGGAAAAAGCCTAAAGAATGAAAGCTCTTCACAGTAAAATACGTAAACATATTAGCAAAGGCATACACAAATTTCTTTCGAGGACTTTTCCTGTCAATCAGCATCCAAAACCTATTAAAGTAGATGAGATTAAAAAAATATTACTGGTACGAATTAACTATCGTATAGGCAATATACTCTTTACGACCCCTCTTTTAAATGCGCTTGAAAAACAATTCCCTGATGCGCAAATTGATATGATGGTAGGCGCTCCATTTACCAGTACATTGATAGAGGGAATGCCTCAGATAAATAAAGTCTATTCTTTTGATAGAAAGCTACTTAAGCAACCATTGAAAGTCTTAGCACTCAAAAAAGAGCTTAAAAACAATGACTATAACCTACTCATCACACCCAATCTACATTCTATGAGTGACACGCTCTTTACATTTTTGGTGGGATCCACATACAAGGTAGGATTCTATGCTAAAGATGTATTTTCTCCTCTTACCCATGCTATAGAGTCTACAACAGAGGTGAAACATGAGGCACTCAAACCACTTGTATTGATGTCTGCATTTTCAGATGCACCGCTACACAGCTACACCCCTTACTTAGATATTCGTTTAACAGCAGAAGAAAAAAAACAAGCAGGCGTTGATATGATACCTCACAGTATTGGTATATTTCGAGATGCCAGAGGCAACAAAAAACTAGATGATAAATGGTGGCAAGCACTCTTAGATGAGATATATACTTTAGTACCTTCACTGCACATAGTAGATATTTTAGACCCAACCAATGCCACGCCTTTAAACAAAAACATGCAAACACTCTCAGAGAAAAATCTTAGAACCTTAGCCGCCAAAATAGCAAACTTAGATGCCTTTATCTGTGCAGATACAGGGCCTATGCACTTAGCATCTTCCAGTAAAACCCCTACTATTGCTCTGTTTAAAACGACTTCTCCTGAGTATTATGGTACCTTAGGGGAAAAAGATTTATCTCTTATACTGCAAAATAAAAATAGCCAAGAGATTGCAAAAGAGATATTAACTCATTTAGGTATAATATCTACATGATATACAACACTATTGACTTTAACAACAAAACCATACTCATAACAGGTGGTGCAGGTTTTATAGGCTCTAACCTTGCTTTTTATTTTCAAGACTTTTTCCCTGATGCCAAAATCGTCATTTTTGATATCTTTCGTTCAGAAGAAAGATTTTCTAATGGCAATCTAAAAAGCTTTGGACACTACAAAAACCTTATAGGTTTTCATGGCGATATACTCTGTGGTGACCTGAACAATCCTGATGACTTAGCTCTTTTGAGTGCTTATGACTTTGACTATATCTTCCATGAAGCTGCTATTTCCGATACAAGGGTGTATGACCAAGAGATTATTATGCAGACAAATGTTAACTCTTTTTACCACATATTGGAGATGGCAAAAAAATCTAAAGCCATACTCATATATGCCTCTTCGGCTGCAACCTATGGCTCACTCCCTTCTCCTCAAACAGTAGGCAAAGAGTCTCCAGAAAACCCTTATGGGTTTAGCAAATATGCTATGGACCAGATAGCCTACCGTTACATAAAAGAGTATCCTCACATGCACATTGTAGGACTCAAATATTTTAATGTCTATGGTGCCAAAGAGTTTTTCAAAGATAAAACAGCCTCAACAGTCATTCAGTTTGGACATCAGATACTCTCAGGTAAAGCCCCAAAGCTTTTTGAAGGTAGTGATAAAATAGTCCGTGATTTTGTCTATATAAAAGATGTTATTCAAGCCAATATTAAAGCCTGTGAAGCCAAAAAATTAGGTGTATACAACGTGGGTACAGGTAAACCAAGAAGCTTTCAAGACATCGCAGATATCTTGCAAAAAGAGTTGGGAACTGACTATGGTACAGCATACTTTCCCAACCCATTTACAGGCTATCAGATGCATACCCAAGCAGAAGTGCAAAGCAGTAAAAAATACTTGGATTATACACCAAAGTGGGAACTTGAAGAAGGCATTAAAGACTATATACCTGAAATCAAACGTCTGTATGATGAAGAAGTAAAAGTATGTTAAAACTTCGCAATAAAAATCCACGTATTTTAGTAATTGGTGACTTGATGATAGACCACTATCTTTGGGGTAAATGTGAACGTATTTCGCCAGAAGCACCTGTGCAAGTCGTAGCGATAGAGAAAGAGACTTCTGTACTTGGTGGTGCGGGAAATGTTATTCATAATTTACATGCTCTTGGTGCCAATGTAGATGTCATCTCTGTAATAGGAGATGATGCCAATGCAAATGAGCTCAAAAAGCTTTTAGCTACTATTGAGATATCAGACAAAAACATTCTAGTCCAAAAAGGACGTAGTACCTCTAAAAAAAGCCGTATCATCGCTGCACAACAACAGGTGATACGCTATGACAAAGAGAGTACAGAAGATATTCATATCACGATACAAGAGAAGATGATAGAGCATTTTAAAAATATAGTATCTCACTATGATATTTTACTACTCTCAGATTATGGTAAAGGGGTACTTACAGATACCTTGACACAAACACTCATCATAGTGGCTAACGAGGTAGGGAAAAAAATACTTGTTGACCCTAAAGGCACAAACTATAGTAAATACAAAGGTGCTACCCTACTTACCCCTAACAAAAAAGAAGCCATAGAGGCTTCTGGCATAGATATAGTCGATAATGAGAGTCTCTTAGAAGCTATCGCGACACTCAAAAAACGTTGCAATCTTGAAGTATCACTCATTACCTTAAGCGAAGAAGGCATAGCTGTGTACGATGATACACTGCGTAAGCATCCTACTGTAGCGCGTGAGGTCTTTGATGTTACAGGTGCAGGTGATACGGTCATCGCTTCACTTGGTTTTGCCCTAGCCTCAGGATTTGACATAGACGAATCTGTAAAGTTTGCTAACCTCGCTGCAGGTGTAGTAGTAGGCAAGATAGGTTCTGCTACTGCAACGCTAGATGAGATCATAGAGTATGAGTCTAGTTTAAACAAATCTACTTCAAATTCACACATAAAAACCCTAGAAGAGATAGCCCTCCTGAGTACTGAACTTAAAAAACGTGGTAAAAAAGTAGTCTTTACTAATGGCTGTTTTGACATCTTGCATGTAGGACATGTCAAGTACTTAGAAGAGGCAAAAAGTTATGGAGATGTACTCATTTTGGGTCTTAATGCTGATACAAGTGTACGCAGACTCAAAGGGGAAAGCCGTCCCGTCAATACACAAGAGGACAGAGCCTACATCTTAGCTGCACTTGAAGCTGTAGATTATGTTGTCATCTTTGATGAAGATACACCACTTACACTCATAAAAGCTGTAGAGCCACACATCTTGGTAAAAGGTGGAGACTATGCAGGTAAAGAAGTCGTAGGACAAGAGATAGCAGACGAGTTACGTCTCGTACAATTTGTAGATGGTAAAAGTACCACAAAAATCATAGAACGGATACAAAATGACACCTGTTAATGAAACCATAACCAAAGAATTTAAAGCACATTTAGAAACCATACAAGCTGTACTAGGAAATATGGAGGCATCGTTAGAAGATGCTGCAAACCTTGTAGTAACAACACTAAAAAATGGAAACAAAGTACTGCTATGTGGTAATGGTGGTTCAGCTGCAGATGCTCAGCACATCGCTGCAGAACTCACAGGACGCTACAAGTCTGAACGTCAAGGCCTACCTGGCATTGCCCTTACCACTGATACATCAGCTTTAACAGCCATAAGTAATGACTACGGCTATGCCAAAGTCTTTGACCGTCAAGTAGAGGCTTTAGCCAACCAAGGTGATCTACTCATAGGCATTTCCACTTCAGGAAACTCAAACAACATACTCTCAGCACTAAGTACAGCAAAAGCACTAGGATGTAGCACGCTTGGTCTTTCAGGACGTGATGGAGGCAAGATGAACGAACGCTGCGACATAAACCTAGTAGTACCATCAGACGACACACCACGTATACAAGAGATGCATATACTCTTTGGTCATATACTCTGTCAGATAGTAGATGATGCGTTTTAGCCTATCTTCTTTTTTACCTTGTTTGCTAAAGCTTGAAATTCAGTAGATTTTTCAAGCAGTTCGTCATAGCTTCCTCTATCTATAATTTCACCTTTTTCTAAAAGTAAAATAATATCTGCATTCTCAATGGTACTTAAACGGTGTGCCACAACAAACGTAATCATATTGCTTTTTAACGCATAGAGTGATTTTTGTATCGCTTTTTCACTTTTATTGTCTAGTGCAGAGGTAGCTTCATCCAAAATAAGTATCTCAGGCTCGCTATAGAGGGCTCTTGCCAAAGCGATACGTTGACGTTGCCCACCACTTAGGTTTGTACCAAACTCATCCAACACAGTATCAATGCCCTCTTCCAGTTTTTCAATAAACTCCCAAGCTTCAGCTTTTTTCAATGCTTCTATCGCTTTGTCTCTATTTTGCTCTAAACCATAAGCAACGTTTGCAAGAACTGAGTCTTGAAAAATAAATATACGCTGTGTTACAAAGGCTATTTTTTCATGCAGAGAAGTTAAAGTATAGGAGGTCAATCTACGCTCATTTATACGAATTTCACCTCTATTTGGATCATAAAAACGTACCAATAGATTAATAAAACTACTTTTTCCCGCACCACTATCCCCCACTAAGGCATAGATTTTTCCCTTACTAGCTTCAAGATTAATATTTTGTAATGCTACCTCACCATCGTAAGAGAGTCCCACATTATCAAAGACAATACGTTCAACATTGGTTAAAACATGCTCTCCAGATACAATAGTAGGATGCACATCAAAAAGCTCTTGCATACGCTCTGTGGCTGCCACTGCATCTTGCATTTTATTATGAATATTTGCAAGTACTTTTATCGGATCATACAACATGAAAAGTGCTGCAATAAAAGCAAAAAATGTACCCACCGTTATCACACCATTTATCACTTCCATAGCACCCATATAAATGGCTATTGACACAGCAATAGCACCAAATATTTCTAAAGTAGGTCCGGTAAGTGCATTAATCATAATTTGTTTTAAACTGGCTTTAAAAAAATGTAGATTCTCTTTAGTAAAACGTTTATACTCAAAGGTCTGAGAGGAATTGGCTTTTATCACCTCAATGTTGTTAAATATCTCTGTCAACCTAGCAGTAAGGTCTGAGGTACTCTCTTGTGAACGCTTAGAGTATTTTTTCATTTTTTTAGCCAATATCTGTAGAGGGAAAAGAGCCAAAGGCATAATAACAAGAAAATAAAATGCCAACCTTGGACTTTGATAAATAATATATCCTGACAAGGTTATGATAAGCATCACTTTTATCATCACCGCTGGTAAAAGTACAGAAACAACATTTTGAATACGTGTTAAATCATTAGTAATACGACTAAGTAGTTCCCCGCTACGCATTTTATTCAGATAGGCAATATCTTGATGCATCAAGTGCAGTGTAAGCTTATCTCTAAGCTTACGCACCACATCATCTCCAATGTATGCAGTAAAATAGGTCTGTACAAATTTACCCACAGACTTTAGTGTAAAAATCCCTACAATCATCACAGGGATCCATGCCAGCATCTCTTTGTCTTTATTGATAAAAATATCATCTAAAATGGGTTTGAGTAAATGTGCTGTACCAACAGTACCAACAGCAACTGCAACCATACCCAATATTGCAAATATAAATTCTTTTTTATATCCCATAATATAGGGCAGAAAATATTTAAATAATTGTTTCATTTTTATCCTTCAAATGTATTTTACCATGACTATCGTTAAGGCATTAGTGCAGAGATGAAAATATCCAAAGTAAGATTTATTTAACACAAATAAAGATATTATTCAGCAAGATGTTTTATCTATATTTATTTCACAAGGGAAACCAATGACAAGATTTTTTATGATCTTTATCTTTCTATTTAGTACAGTTTTTGCAGAGCAAGAGAGCTTTCCGTTCGTGGGGGTGACTGTTTCTACACAAACTATCAACCTTAAACCTGTTATTCAAGGTGCAGATGGAGAACCTCTTTCTGATAGACCTCTCTCTACAAGTGAAACGACTTTTGGTATACAATATGGTGTTCAAACCCAAGACTATCGTACTACATTTTCTGCTGAAGGAAATAGTAATTTCCAGACGATTGATGTAGAAGTTGACTATATACTGATGGACCAGATGTTTGGTACACCAAAATTAAGACCTTATGTAGGTGCAACACTAGGGTATGTTAATTATGATTCAGAAGTGATGAAAGAATACAATGAAGACCGTATTTTAGATGATGCAGCCAATGATAGAAATACTTCCATTAGAACCTCTGATGGTTATTATGGTTTAGATGCAGGTTTTCTCATTTATATGACCGATGACATTGACTTAGATATTTCATACCACTACTATTTCATGGATAGATTAAGACCATTAGATACTATGAGTGGAGCAACCTTTAGCTTACACTACTTTTATTGATAGTACGCTATAATCACTGTAATTTATTACGGAGATTATAGTGTCCCTTTTTTCTTACCAAACCCTAAAAAAACTACTTTTCAAACTTGACCCAGAAACAGCACATACTTTAGCTGGGTTAGGACTTAGATTTTCAGCTGTCTGTCCTCCTCTTAACAGTTATCTAACCCGACATTACTTCATCACCCATACTAGTATCAAGCAAATGATATTTGGACGTACCTTTGCCAACCCAGTAGGACTTGGAGCAGGATTTGATAAAAATGGTCAATATATAAAAGCCATGCCTACGCTTGGTATGGGGTTTACAGAGATAGGTACAGTCACACCTAAACCTCAAGATGGTAACCCTAAACCTAGACTTTTTCGACTCATAGACATTCAAAGTATCCAAAATGCTATGGGCTTTAACAACAAAGGCTCCTACTATATGCTCCAACGTCTAAAGAAAATTACTTTCTTTGACTACCCTATAGGCATCAACATTGGTAAAAATAAACTCACCCTAGAAAACGAAGCACTAAATGACTATGAGCTACTCTTTAAAGCCTTTAAAGAGTATGGTGACTATATGGTTATCAACATCTCATCACCTAACACTCCAGGACTTAGAGACTTACAAAATGAGAGTTTTATCAAAGCCATTTTTGCCATGGGAAAAAAGATAACCACCAAACCCATCTTACTCAAAATTGCACCTGACATGACACACCAAGATGCCATAGACCTTTGTAATACAGCTGTCGCAGCAGGTGCAGATGGTATCATCGCAACCAACACGACCATAGACTATGACCTTGCAGATACTCCCGATAAAAAAGATTTTGGTGGGCTGAGTGGTGCGGTACTGACTGAAAAGTCCTACGAACTCTTTCGTGCCATTGGTAAAGAACTGCATGACAAAACCTTACTCATCTCTGTAGGTGGTATAGACTCAGCCCAAGATGCATACAGACGCATAAAAGCGGGAGCATCTTTAGTGCAAGTCTACTCTATGTTAGTCTACAAGGGGCCTTTACTCATCAAAGAGATAAACGAAGGTCTCATAAACTTATTAAAGAAAGATGGGTATAGTCATATATCAGAAGCAATCGGAGCCGATTGGAAATAACAAAGGATACCCCTTGTCTCAACACATTTCAATTTTTAAATACATCATATTGATAGCCTTTGGGCTTATTACTACAGGAACACTTATGGCAAACTCATTACCAAAACATTTTACAAAAACATTAAACAACGGACTAAAAGTGGTCGTTATCCCTATGGACAATGACTCAGGTGTTATCACCACAGATATCTACTACAAAGTAGGAAGCCGTAACGAAGTTATGGGCAAAAGTGGTATGGCTCATATGCTAGAGCACCTTGCATTTAAGTCAACAGATAAGCTCAAAGAAGGTGAGTTTGACAGCATCGTAAAAAGTAGAGGTGGTGTAAACAACGCAGCAACTGGTTTTGATAAAACACATTACTACATCAAAACAGCTTCTAAAAACTTAGGACTTACCTTTGAGTTATTTGCAGAACTCATGCATAACCTCAAGCTTACGGATGAAGAGTTTCAAAAAGAGCGTGACGTCGTAGCAGAAGAACGCAGACTCAGAACTGACAACAATCCTATGGGTTACCTCTACTTCAGGGTTTTTAACACACATTATACCTACCACCCCTACCACTGGCTCCCTATTGGCTTTATGGAAGACATACTTTCATGGAAGATAGAAGATATTCGAGAGTTTTATCAGCGTTACTACCAACCAAACAATGCTACATTGGTTGTAGCAGGTGACATTACACCCAAACAAGTCTTTGAAAATGCACAAAAATATTTTGGCGACATCATAAACAAAAATGCTATCCCAAAAGTGACTGCAGTTGAACCAAAAGTAGATGGGGCAAAACGTGCCATACTCCACAAAGAGAGTAACCGTGTAGATACACTCGCCATCACCTACTCTATCCCCAACTATGAGCATGATGACCAAGTGGCACTCTCTGCCATTTCTCACATCTTAAGCTCTGGAAAAAGTTCATGGTTTGAAAAAACCATTGTCAATGAAAAGCAACTTGCAAACCAAGTTTATGGCTACAACATGGAACTAACAGACCCAGGGGTTTTTCTCATCATGGCGATGTGTGCTCCAGACAAAAAACTAGAAGACCTAGAAAAAGAGATACTGCTACAACTTGACAAACTCAAAAATGGTGACGTCACACAAGCAGAACTAGATAAAGTAAAAATCAACACAAAAGCAGAGTTCATCTACTCTTTAGAGAGCTCATCTTCCGTTGCAGGTCTTTATGGAGACTACTATGTAAAAGGAAATATTCAACCTTTACTTGAATATGAAGAGAAATTAGATAAAATGACACTCAAAGATATTAGTGACACAGCAAAAAAGTATTTTGACCATAACTTTTCAACCACTGTGATACTTAAAAAGAATTAGGAAATTAAAATATGAGTAATTATATTACAGGTGCAACAACTGCACTTATTACACCATTTAAAAATGGTACACTTGATGAAGCGAGCTTCGCAAAACTCATCCAAAGACAAATAGACCACAACATAGATGCAATCTGTCCTGTAGGAACCACTGGTGAGTCAGCGACACTGAGCCATGATGAGCATAAAAGATGTATAGAAATAGCCGTTGAAGTGTGTAAAGGCACAAAAACAAAAGTACTTGCTGGTGCTGGGTCTAACGCAACCCATGAAGCCATAGACATCGCTAAACATGCTGAAGAGTGTGGTGTAGATGCTATATTTTCAGTCAGTCCTTACTACAACAAACCAAGCCAAGAGGGTCTCTACCAACATTACAAAGCCATTGCCTCAGCTGTTAAAGTACCTTTTATGCTTTACAATGTACCTGGACGTACAGGTGTTGACATCACTGCCCAGACTGTGTGTAGACTTTTTGATGATGTAGAAAACATTATGGGTATCAAAGAGGCCACTGGTTCTATAGAAAGAACTGTGGAACTTCTAGCAAAAAGACCAGACCTTTATATCTTTTCTGGCGATGATGCCATAGATTACCCTATACTTGCAAATGGTGGGAAAGGTATCACATCAGTGACCGCAAACCTTGTACCAGACATGAAAGCAGAGCTTGCTCATGCAGCACTCTTAGGTGACTTTACAAAATCAAAAGCTATCAATGATGCTTTATATGATTTAAACAAAGTTATGTTCTGTGAAAGTAACCCTATCCCAATAAAAGCTGCTATGTATATAGCAGGACTCATAGATACTTTAGAGTATAGACTACCATTAGTCGCACCAACTCTAGAGAATATGAAACAAATAGAAGAAGTTATGAAAAAATATAAAATTGTAGGAGTAGCATAATGAGCGAAATGAAAGGCAAAACACTTGTCATAACAGGAGCAACCAAAGGTATCGGTAAAGCCGTTGCAGAGAAATTTGCAAAAAATGGTGTCAATGTCGCATTTACCTACAACTCCAACAAAGAAGTAGCTGATGAAATAGCAACAGACCTAGAAAACAGATATGGTATTAAAGCAAAAGCATACCCTCTAAATATTTTAGAACTAGATGAGTTTAAAACACTTTTTCTTGCGATAGATGAAGACTTTGACCGAGTAGACTTCTTTGTCTCAAATGCAATGATTTATGGTCGTCCTGTTGTTGGTGGCTATGGTAAGTTCATGAAACTACGTCCTAAAAAAGGTTTACAAAACATCTTTACTGCAACCGTAGGTGCATTTGTACGTGGAAGCCAAGAAGCTGCCACACGCATGGAAAAAGTAGGTGGTGGGGCCATAGTGACACTCTCTTCAACAGGGAATCTTATCTACATTGAGAACTATGCTGGACATGGTACAAACAAAGCAGCTGTAGAAGCGATGAGTCGTTACGCTGCTGTAGAACTAGGTGAGATGGGCATACGTGTTAACGCAGTCTCAGGTGGTCCTATAGATACCGATGCACTCAAAGCATTTACTAACTACGAAGAAGTAAAAGCAGAGACCATCAAACGTTCAGCTGTAAACCGTATGGGAAGTCCAGATGACCTTGCGGGTTCTGTCTACTTCCTCTGTACGGATGAAGCTTCATGGATTACAGGTCAAACACTTGTGGTTGATGGTGGTACAACATTTAGATAGGCATATCCCTCACAAACTTATATCTTACCCCTGTGGACTTTACAGTCCACAGATTCATCCCTTTCACTTTCTGACTTTTAAAATACATGTTAAACATTAACACTATAGTAGTATGTATACTATTGATTGAATGTGAAAATAAAGGGATAAAATAAAAAAGAAGTGTTCTGGCAAAAAAATGCTAGAACATTAGAAGTTAAAATGTGTATGTTGCACCAACAGTTGTTGCATTAAATCTTACATCAGGAACAGTAAGACCATCATAATTATCATCATTATAAATATCAAGATAATCCACAAAAAGTCCTACACCATTTGCAAGTTCATACTTTGCACCAAGTCCCCATTGGAAACCATTTTCACTGTAATCACCACTGGCATTACAGTAAGTAGACTGACCATATCCAGCGAGACCATAAAGTGCCAACCCTGTTGTAACTGAGTACATTGGTTTCACATATAAACCAACATTTTCAAGTGTGTCACTTGTTGTAACAATTGGTCTAGCACTATCAATATCAAGATCAGAAAGCGTTCTCATATATCGTGCTTCAAGTCCAATGTACTGATTAAAGTAATATCCACCCACTAACGTTATACCATAGCCACTTGATGTAACTGCTTCACTCATACGCATATGGTTTGCACCTGCACCTGCATAAAAACCACTATATTTAACGTCATCTTCTATCACAACAATCTCTTGTTCAGGAATGTTCACTTCTGGTTCTAAAGGCTCCATAAAATCCCCACCTGCGATTAATACGTTGCCTGCAATTGCTAAAAGTGCCATTGTGCTTACTATTGTTTTCATTTTTGTCCCTTACATATTTATTAATAAATTTTTTATCATTTTAGTATTAATTAGCTTAATAACTATTATTTTTTTGTAAATAATCATTTATTTACTATATTTTTGTTACAATTCAAGACTTTATACTCAATTGGAGATACAATTATTATGCAAAAAACACTATTTGCTTTATTTTTTATATTATATTTTACAGGATGTGTCGAAAGAGGTCAACTCCTTAAGCCTGCACCTGTGCATGCCACAGTTAACAAACATACACCTATAGTTATCGTGCCAGCAAAACCTATAGATAAGCCTATTGTAAACATAGAAAAATCAAAAATCAAACCTATAGCTTCTAAAAGTATAGAAACATCTAAAATTATAGCTCAGAAGCAAAAAAATGAAGAAATAAAACCTAAACAAAAGAGCACAAAGGTTGTTAGTTCTGTAAAAATATCACAGACAATAAACAGCAACACAGACGATGGATTCTTTAATCTATCTGATGAGACAAAAAATAATATATCTGGTTTTTTCATACTGGTTATTGGTATTATTATACTTTTATAATAATGATCCTCTAAAATATCATTATTTAATGTATAATTGTAAATCCTAAATCTATTTATTACCTACTTTACGTTAGAGTTATATCCATACTTAAATTTAGGGATTTACTCATGTCACATAAAACACTTTTACTCTTTTCTACTCTCATACTCTCAGGATGTGTTGAACGAGGGTTTGACCTCACCGTAAATAAAACCACTCATACTATTACTGCAACAAAAACAGTAGATATGCGTGACACAAAAAACACCAATACACAAAAAGATATCGACAAAATGAACATAGCTGTTCTAAAAGAACAAAAAGAAAACACAAAAAAGAAAACACAAAAGATTATTGAAACAAAACAATCTAAACTAGAGAAGCAGAAAGAACTCCAAAAGCAGAAAGAACTCCAAAAGCAGAAAGAACTAGAGAAACAGAAAGAACTCCAAAAAGAAAATGCTAAAGAAGCACAAAAAAAACGTGATATGCTTTTAGAAAAACAATCACGAGAAAAAGAACAGCAACGCATTGCAGCTGAACAAGAAAGAAAAAACCTTTCAGAGAAAGCTAAATTAGAGAAAATAGAACAAGAAAAAAAAGAACAACTTCTACAAACAATTCAAAATAAGAAAAAAAAAGAAGCTCTTAAAAAACAGATTGAACTTGAAAACCTTGAACGTATACGAAGGAAAGAAAACCTTGAACGTATACGAAAAAGCAAAGAAGAAAAACTTATACTAGAACGTAAACTTGCAGCAGAAAAAGAACGTCAAATAGAAAAAGAAAAAGCTGAAAAAATTGCACTTGAGAAAAAACTTGCTCAAGATAAACTTGCTCAAGAAAAGAAATTAGCCTTAGCCCTTCAAGCAAAAAAAGATGCTGCAGAAAAAATGAGACAAAAGAAAATTGCAAAGGAAAAAGCTGTACAGGCACCTCAAATCAAAAAAGAGAAGCAAAAATCTTTATCGCTTACTCAACCTTTAGTCTTCCGTCAATCACAACAGACTTACCAAAAATTTGGTACTTCAGAAATACATGGTCATGTTGTTTATATTACGCCATCTGGTCAAGAAATAGGACTTAAACATACAAAAATATATCTTGTACCTAAAAATAGTAAAATAGAGTATTGGTACGAAAATTACTACTTGAAAAATAAAGAGGCTTCTTCCTCTGTAAACATGGTTGTAGAGTATATAAATGCAACCCATTTAAATGTAGATAAAAACTTTGCCTTCTACGGTTTAGCTACAGGTACATACTATATCATCATAGAGTCATCTTATCCATCATCTATAGCTAAAAATAAAAAAGTCTATATCGCGAAAAAAATAAATGTTGAAAAATATAAAAAAATCATGACAGTATTTTCCAAAAAGCTTTAAGGAAGCATGTCAGCAATGTTTAATGTACCAAACACACTGGCTTTCATACGACTGATCCTTGCCCCTGTAATGTTTTTTTTACTGGTCAATCGTGACAGTGCTTTACTTATAAACATACATTATACATGGCTTGATTATATCGCGGCATTTATTTTTGTGATCGCCTCAGCAACTGACTTTTTTGATGGCTATGTTGCACGTACTTTTAACCAAATCACTACTTTAGGTAAAATACTAGATCCACTAGCTGACAAAATGCTAACCTTGGCAGGTTTTTTAGGTCTCATGTTGCTTGACCGAGCATCAGAGTGGGCTATCTTCCTCATCATTACCCGTGAACTCTTCATAACAGGACTTAGAGTATCAGCTGTAAGTCAAGGCTTAGACATCGCTGCTTCTTGGATGGGTAAAGTAAAAACAGTGGTACAAATGATAGCCATAGGTTTTTTACTTATGGAGTGGGAAGGTGCAGAACTTCTACTCTGGTTAGCTGTAGCACTTACACTCTACTCAGGCTATGAATACGTGAGAGACTTCTTTAAAAACACCCCCTTGAACTAAATACTTTCTCAAAAATGATTAAAAATTAATCAGTTAAGTGTTCCTTATAATAAAGAAAACATTGTATAATGTCGCATCTTAAACTAAAACAAGGAAAAAAAGATGAAAATTACAAAACTTTCTTTAGTAGCTGCTCTTGCAGTTTCTTCAGCATTTGCAGGTGGAGATATAGCTCCAGTAGAACCAGTAGTAGTTGTAGCTCCTGTCATAGAAGCTAAAAGTGCAACAACCATTTCAGGGAAAGCCTCACTTATCTATATCACTAATGATGCTCAATCAAATGGTGACATGTTCTCTAAAGAGGCATCTGAAAGTGCTGCAGCAATAACACTAGATGTTACCCATAACATTTTTGATAATATAAGTGCTAACTTAACAGCAATCGGATTTACAAGTCTTGGAGATAGCTTTGGAAATGGTACTGACACATGGACAGGTGGTTTTTTAGATGCTCAAGAAACAGGAGCATACTTTAATGTAGCTAACCTTACTGCAACATTTGCCGATACAACACTTATCGCTGGTCGTCAACTTCTTGGAACACCTATGATTCAAGGGTATGACTGGTTAATCGCTCCAGGTTCATATGAAGCATATACAGTTGCTAACAGTTCAATCGAAAATCTTACACTGGTTGCATCATATGTTGCAAAACATAGAGCAAACAACAGTGGAAGTACTTTTGTTGACTTAAATGGTGACAACTGGACAGTAGGTGCAAGCTACGATAATGGTATCACTGCAAATATATGGTACTACAATATAGACCATGGGAACTATACGCAAGTATATGCAGATGCAGGATATACTTATGCAGGTATTACCTTAGAAGGTCAGTATGTAACAACATCATTTGATGCAGGAACTGATACAAGTGCATTTGGTGCAAAAATCTCAACATCTCTTGTAGGTGTAAATTTAAGTGCTGCATACAATAAATTTATCGATGGTAACACAGGTTATGTTGGATGGAATGGTCTTTACACAAACTCTTGGAACACGACAATCGCTAACCAATACAATGGTGCAGATTTAGATGCATTTAAGGTAGAGGCTTCTACAACTATTGCTGGTATTAATGCATTGGTTTCTTATGCTGATTTTGACAATGGTCATGAACTTAATGTTATAGCAGGATACGATGTAACTAAAGCAGTTGATGTTTCAGTTGTCTACTCTGATACTCAGTTTAACGAAGCTACTGCTACGTCAACTGGCGTACTTGAGTTTTATGCAAATTACAAGTTTTAATCACCTGTAGTTTTTTCTTAACTTACACATTTTTAAATGTGTAAGTTAACCTCTTTTTTAATACAACCTCTCCAATATTTTATCTATTTGACTTTTAGAACGATTGAGTAAGTGTACAGACTTTTCTGATAATCTTCCTTCTTCAGACATGGGAGTAGAGATAAAATCTTTTATTGTATGTATTAATTCTTTTGTATCACGTATTTCTAAAAAAGACTTTTCATGGTAGTCGGAACTTTTCTCTTTTGAACCCTCAATATGTAAAATACGTTCAAGTTTTCCTTTTTGTTCATTGAACATCACTTGATAGAGTTTTAGCAGTGACACTGTCTCTTTCATGTGTGCATCTACTTTGTCCATCTCTTTTTTACAGTCAGCTTTCTTTTCTGTATAGCGTTCAGCTTCAGAGAGTTGTTTTGTAGCAAAATGAAGGTTTTTTCTCCCTTTCAACCCTACTCTCATCGCGTAAATAAGAGCCATGACAGAAACAGAAGCTAGAGCAAGAAGTCCAGCTCCCACATAGGCATTTGATTCTAGTCCAACAGCAGTACTAAGCCATGACACAGTATGCTCCATAGTCTCTACTGTGGGAACTTTGCTTATGTCTATCGTTGTTCCTAGTTTTTCAGTCGCCAGATAAATCAAACCTATAGCAGTCACAGCACCACCTGCAAGTGCCAACAAAAAGCCTGTAAATTTACCACTTGATACATTTTTAAGAGCAATAGGGGCTAACTCTTCTTTGGGTTCAAAAACAACAACATCTTCTTTCTCTTGAGCTGTCTCATTTATATTGGTATAGCCTAGTTTTTCAAGTAAGGAGATACAAGTATCTAGCCCACCCTTCCTGAGAGACTCTTTAGCCTCATCGTATTCTTTTAAATCACCTGCTAGTAAAAGTTTACATGCTTGGTTTTGCTCTTCTGCTTCTTTAACCATACCTTTTGCTTTTTCAACCAAATCTACAGCTTGTTTATGTTTTTTTACTTTCTTTTTAGGTACAGTTTTTTCTTCAGAAACTATTATTTCTTTTGCATAACTTACCTCTGGTGCTACTTCTTCAACACTTACATTAGTATCATTCATTTATTTTCCTTAAAACATTTATGTTTATATTTTAGCAAAAATTCCTATTAACCTTTTGAGTAACGAAACTATTTACAACTCTTTGCTATAATCTAAAAAATTATTTAGGAATTTTATGGGTATTTTAGTTGCAATTTTGGTTTTATCGGTACTTATTTTCTTTCATGAGTTAGGACACTTTGCTGCTGCACGTTATTTTGGTGTGCAAGTAGATGTTTTTAGTATAGGATTTGGTAAAAAACTTTACTCTAAAACTATAGGCAAGACCGAGTGGAGTATCTCTGCTATACCTTTGGGTGGCTATGTAAAAATGAAAGGTCAAGACGACTCTGACCCAAGTAAAATCTCTTATGACAAAGACTCCTACAATGTAAAAAAACCTTGGCAACGTATCATCATCCTTTTGGCTGGTCCTTTTGCTAACTTTTTACTCGCCTTCATACTCTACTTTGCCATAGCAAACCTGGGTGTACCCAAACTACTTCCTTTTGTAGGAAATGTAAGTAAAGATAGCCCTGCTATGATTTCTGGACTTCAAAAAGAAGACAAATTACTACAAATAAATGGTGTTAATATTAAATATTGGGAAGAGATAGGAGAAAACATAAATGAAGCAAAAACTGACTTAACCCTTATCATTGAAAGAGATAAAGAACTCGTAACACTACAAATAAAACCAAAAATAATAGATGATAAAAATATCTTTGGAGAAAAGATTACACGACGTATCATAGGTATCTCTCCTTTGGGTAAACAGACTACGGTGTATTTTGGATTTATAGAAGGACTAGAGTATGCTTGGGAGGAAACAAAAAAAGCCTCACTCCTCATAGTTCAATCTGTACAAAAACTCATCACGGGTGTTGTAGGAGCAGATAAGCTTGGTGGTATCATCACTATAGTAGATGTCACTGCCCAAGCAAGTTCAGCAGGCATACTGGCTCTATTTTTCTTCACTGCACTCATCTCAGTAAACCTAGGTGTACTAAACCTACTCCCTATCCCTGCACTTGATGGTGGGCATATCATGTTTAACCTCTATGAGATGATAACAGGCAAAACAGCCAGTGACAAAGCAATGATGTACATCACCATGGTAGGTTGGGCGATGCTCCTCTCACTCATGATGCTAGGACTGTACAATGATATCAATAGACTAATGGAGAAATAGGATGAAAATACTCGATAAAGAACAACTCAGAGCCAACCTAGATGAAATCATCTGGAATATAGAACAAGCACGTATTACTGTGAGTGAGCATAACATCGTTAAACTTGTAGCTGTGGGTAAATACACTGCACTTGAAAACATTTCAACACTCTACACTCTTGGACAACGTGCCTTTGGTGAAAACCAGGTACAGCAACTAAAAGAACGTATGACTGAGCTAGAAGAACTTCCACTAGAGTGGCATATGATAGGCTCTTTGCAGAAAAATAAAATAAACAATCTCATAGACCTACGCCCTACGCTCATGCAGTCTCTTGACAGTTTAGACTTAGCTGAAGAACTCAACAAAAAACTAGATAGCAGAGAAAAAAAGATGAACTGTCTACTACAAATCAACGCAGCAAATGAAGAGAGTAAATCTGGTTTCTCTTCTCAAGAGGCTTACGATATGTACCAAGCTATCAAAGAGTCTTGTCCACATATTAAGCTTAAAGGTGTCATGACCATAGGAGCTCACACAGAAGATACTAAAAAAATACAAGAAAGTTTTGAAGTCACACATCGTATCTATGAAAAACTAAAAAATCAGGGAGCTACCTACTGTTCTATGGGTATGAGTGCTGACTATGAACTTGCCATAAAATGTGGTTCAAACCTCATACGTGTCGGCTCAAAGCTATTTAAATAATTTCTTTTTGTATTTAAGTTTTATTTTAAGTATTATAACTATACTAAATATATAACTATAAACTTAAAGGATAATAAATGTTTAAATTAGATGAAGTTAAAGCACATTGTGATGTACCATGTGGTATCTATGACCCAATCGTTGCTCAAATAGCCGCACTCTCAGTCATAAGAATGATAGACCTAATGAATGCAGCAGAAGGTACAGGTACAAAATACCATAATGACATGGCACGTTATGTCGCAGTAAAAGAAGCTGAAGCCATTAAATGTAAAGAGGAAATACGTATCATCTGGGGTGATTTTATCAAGCCTCCACAAATAGCTGAAAATCCTGAAATCCATACTATTGTACACAATATCATGATGTTAGGTGGAGCGGCAAAACAACATGCATCTCGTGACAAAGCGATGGAACTTCTAGCAGAAATAAATAAGTTTGCAGAAATTTTCTGGAAAATAAAAGGGGTTAAAACAAAAGTAGCTAAGTCACCTTACGCACCCAATGAAGATGTCGTATACCCTCTACTTTAATGTTTAAACTTTTTAAAATATCTGGTGATTCTCTCTACCCATTTTACAAAAATGGGCAGAGGGTACTTTGCCTAAAAATCTTTCCTAAAACCAATATATCTGTAGACGATACTGTTGTTTTTAAAAAAGATTCTTATGGAATGATGATAAAAAGAGTAAAAAAGATAAGGGATGGTACTTATTTTGTAGAAGGTACAAGTCCTGACAGCATCGATAGCCGAAACTTTGGAGTACTAGACTTCAAAGAGATACACTATAAAGTACTCTTTAAAATTTAATCCTTACGATGCTACAGCTTCTTGACAATGTACACAAACACCATATAGATTTATCTGCTGTTTGCTCAATGAGAAGTTCTCTTCTTTTGTCATCGAAGCAAAAAGTGCATCTGCATTACTGTTATGTGGTCTGTCCTCTACTTCTCCACACTCTGTACATACCAAATGTATATGGTCATCTTTAACCAACTCATATTTAGGTTTTTTTCCTGTGATAGGTACTTCAACAAGTACACCCTTCTCCACCATTAAAATGATATTCTTGTACACTGTAGCCAATGAGAGAGAAGGATGTGTCTTTACTACTTCTTCATAGATAGCATCAATCGACATATGTCCATTGCTATCTATACTTTCAAGTATATGCATACGTTGAAATGTTGCTTTTAGCTCACTTGCTTTAAGTAATGCGGCATAGTCTGTCATAAAATTTCCTTTACAGATATAGATAAACACATCATCATGTACTTATCTATATACTATTGTATTGGGTGCATAATGCACCCAAAAACTGATTATAATTTATCAGCGTTTTTGTCAAGATACTCAGCTACACCTTCAGTTGTTGCTTTCATACCTTCATCACCCTTAACCCAACCAGCTGGACATACTTCGCCAAACTCGTTCGTAAATAACATAGTGTCTACCATTCTGATCATTTCGTCAATGTTTCTTCCTAATGGAAGGTCATTGATGACTGCGTGTCTTACTGTACCATCCGCATCTATAAGGAAAGAACCTCTAAGTGCTACTGCATCGTCAAGAAGAACATCATAGTCTCTAGCGATTTGCTTGTTAAGGTCAGCTACTAGTGGCATATCAACTCTACCGATACCACCTTCGTTTACTGGCGTTTCTCTCCATGCAAAGTGTGAAAATTGGCTATCTACAGAACAACCGATAAGATTGATGCCTCTTTCTCTAAAGTCTGCTGCTCTTTTAGAGAAAGCAATGATTTCTGATGGACATACAAATGTAAAGTCTAGTGGATAGAAGAAAAGTACTGCACCTTTTTCACCTAGGTTTTCCATAAGATTGAAATCCTCAACGATTTGACCGTCTGCAAGTACAGCTGTTGCTGTGAAATCTGGAGCTTTTTTAGTTACTAACATAGTTATTCCTTAAATGATAATTTTTATTTACAAAGGAATTTTATCGTATTATCTTTAAGGTGAGATAAAAGTCAATACATCACTTTATGCATTTCTATTAATTTACTATAATCACCCATATCTGCCATTTTCAATGCTGAAATATATTTTGTCCGTAAAGGATTGTCTTTTACCAATAAATCTTCTTGCCAACGTACAGGCATTAATCCATTTTTACGCAGGTAAATGTTAGCTAACATTCTAGACCAACGTCCATTTCCATTTTGGAAAGGGTGTATATGTACAGCTCTATGGTGTATGCGTGTAGCTATTTCTATCACATCATATGTTTTATATTTACGCCAATACTCTATATCATCTACAAGTTTTTTGAGTTCTGTTGAGATAAGATATGCTTTGATGCCTATAGAGAGTTCACACTGTCTAAGCCTCCCTGCCCACTCCCATACCTCACCTAACATCTCTTCATGTAGTCTCAATAACCATACATAAGAAAATGGTGCTACTGTATGTGTTGGCTCAGCCGAAAGGTACTTTAGTGTTGGGTTTGCTATGTTAAGTGCCTCTTGAGTATATATCTCTTGAAGGGTATAACTTTTATGTTTAGAGAGTTTGAGTCCTGAAGTATCTAGTAGAGGTGTGGCATCGTCTATGGGTTTTGTACTGTCTATCATTACGCTACCCAAAGTCTATCTTGATACTCTCCTACTAAAAAAGATTTTTCAAACTTGTGTATAACCTTACGGAGTCCATCTACTTCTAGCCCTTGCATCTCCAATGCCGAGGTACTTTGCACCAATGATGCCATAAAGAGTGCTTTTTCTTTTGCTCGTTGTTTGTTTAGTTCTTGAAGTGTAAGTGTTTCATTACCTGCAAAGTCAAGTCCTAGTGTATTGGTTATTTTCTCTATAGTGCTAAGCTTTACATCTTCCCCTGCAAAAAACCTATGGACAGTGCGTACACCATTATGACTGAGCTTTGCAAGGTTTTCCAATGTTATGCCTACTTCAGCCTTACGCTGTTGCACTTTATGAAGTAAATCTTGTCTTGTCATGGTGTATCCTTTTTATTTATTATGCCATAAGTGGCAGGATAATGCAAGACGACTACAATCTGTAAAATATATAATCAATCATCTAAAATATCATTTTCTATTTTTAGCAACACTAAAATCAATACATTAAGTATTCTAAGGTAGTCTAGTTCATGCTCATCAGAAGAAGATGTATTTGCTCCATGGGCATATCTGTTATGTAGTTTATACCCATCTGTAAACTCTTTTTCAGGGCATTATCAAGAAATCATTGATTGATATATTTTTCTTGTTTGAGAGAATATAGTTTTCTATTTTCTCAACATACAAACCTGCACTTAAATCATTAACAGAATGGAACTTGATTCTATATTTTTCTCTCAAAACGGCAACAACCCAAACTTCCTAACAAAATCCTCATCAATATCTATCAACCCCATCTCTTGCAAATCATCCAACACAGACTTGGTACAAAAAGTATCCCCCGGCCATTCACGTTTGAAGCCGTCTAGTTCGCCTTTGTTTGTGGCATCTACCATGATGAACGGCTCTAGCCTTATATCTCTGGCTGCGTCGATGTTGTTGACTACTCGCCATAGGAGCATGTAAGGGTTGTCTAGTTGATTATTGGCACGTTCTACGATGATGGTAACCTTTATGTGCTTTTTAAATGGTGAAAGTTTTTCCATCAGGTTTGTCATAGATTCTGTTTTTTCTACCATTATCATACAAATAGGGTTTTTGGTTTCTGGGAAATACTGCTTGAGCCCTACTAACTGTCTGTCAAGTTTGTATAGTTTTTCATAGAGTACCTCATCACTTAGAAGCTCAGTGATACCCTCTTCTACCTCGTCACTTGTAGCATCTACACCTAGCTTGCCACCCACAAACTGTTCAGAAGAAGAGTGGTCTAAGTGGTCTACTATACCTTTGGTGATGAAAACTCTCTCAGGGCTAAGACGGTTAAGTATATGCTCTGTTAAAGCTTCAAACTCTTCTAACTCTGGGGCATCTTCACCCACAAAAAGTGCATGTTTTACAAAAGACATCTGTCCTACACCCCAAAATGCATGCATAAACTGCATTGCATGCCCCTTGTAAAGTGTTTTCATCTTGGCGAGTATGAGGTTATGGAAGACTCCATTTTCAGGCATATTGTAGTCCATGAGGTCTGGTGCCATGGGTTTTAGCATAGGTAAAAATACACGTTCCGTTGCCCAGCCCATGTACTTGTCTTCTAGTGGTGGTTTGCCTACAACTGTGGCTTGAAATACTGGGTTCTTCTTCATCGTGATAGTTTCTACTTCCATCACAGGAAAAGGCTCTTTAAGCGTATAGTAGCCTGTGTGGTCACCAAAAGGGCCTTCTATCTCTGTAAGTGTTGGATCTACAAAACCTTCTATGACGATGTCTACATCCCTAGGAATGTAGATGTCATTGGTGATAGACTTCACAAGTTGTGCATTTTTGTTACGTACAAAACCATACAGCAACATCTCAAACATCCCATGAGGCATAGGAGCTTGACCACACCAGATGTACAGAGGGTCACCCCCTATGGCTACAGAGATAGGCATTTTTTTGCCTGCACTTTGGTACTGGTCAAAAAAGTGGCTTGCATCTTTATGTATCTGCCAGTGCATCCCTAGACGGTTTTTGTCGTACTGTTGGAGTCTGTACATACCGAGGTTTTGCATACTGCCATCTAGGCTTTGAGTATAGACCTGTCCCATGGTGATGAATGCACCACCATCTTCTTCCCACGTTTTGAGTATGGGTAAGGTGTCTAAATCTACTTCGGACTTAGGGATAATGACCTCTTGACACTCGCCTTTACCCTTTAGACGTTTAGGAAATACATTTTTAAGTGAAAAAAGTTTAGGTATCATGGCAAGTTTCGCTTTGAGACCTTTGGGTGGCTTAAGTTTAAGCAGTTCATCTATGCCCTCTGCCACAAGGTCAGGATGTTTGCCAAATATCTTTTCAGTTAGCTCTTTGTTTGCAAAGATGTTCATAAGTACAGGCATGTCGTATTCTATGCCTTTTGCTTTGTTAATGGGCTTAGTAAAAAGTATGGGACGAGAGTCATCTGTTTTTACTTCCACGTATGCCACATGAGGGATTTCTAATTCTACATCTAAAGGTTCATCTATTATTTTTAAATTGCCATTGGCTTTAAGCCACTCTACTACGTCTTGCATGGTTACATCCCTGTCTAAATTATAGTAAATATTATAACTATAAAGTAATTTATAGTTGATGATTATGTTATTATTATTCTAGGAGCATTTTATTTATGAAAAAAATACTAAAAATTACCCTTTTTTCACTCTTTTTTATCATAGCACTACTCTACTATGCCATCTACACCGATTCAGGTAAAAAGTTCTCCTATACTATACTCAGTTTCATAGCCACACAAAAGATAGGTCTACATACTAAAGTAAGTGACATTGACCTAACACAGTACCCCTACATGGAAGCCAAATTGCTCATCGGTAAAAAATATGCCTTAAGCCTATATGGCGTCTATGAAGATAAAAAGTTTGACCTTAACTACACCCTCTACTCCAAATGGATAGAAAGTGACAACTCCAAAATACGTAGTGATGTCAACATTACAGGTACTATAAAAGGACCGCGTAAAAACATCACTATTACAGGAGAAGGTATTGCACTCGATGGTAACATCTCTTATGTTGGAGTCAAACATAGACACTCTTTTAATAATGTACATGTAGACGTTACAGATATAAACGCTTCAAAACTTTTTCAACTTCTTGGGCAAAAAGCTATCTTTTATGGTGCAGCAACTGGCTCTTTAAACTTTGATATCATCTCACATGAAACACGTAAGGGAACACTCTACTATCGTGTAAAAGACAAAGACTATCATGGGGTAGAGGTAGACTTAAAAGCTCAAATAGACATAAACAACGAAAAACATGACTTCACCTTAGAAGTCAAAACTCCCACAGCAACGCTACACCTAATAGATGGCAAATATAACCAAGAGCATAGACAAGCAACTGCCGCCTATGTGTTAGATGTTAAAAATGTATCTGACCTCAAGGGCATCGTCAAAGTAAACTACAATGCACCATTTTATGCTACAGGTACACTAAGCTATGAGCATAAAAAGATACACATGCAGGGCTTTTCAGAAAGTCTTGGTGGTATCTTGAATTTAGTCTTAAAAGAGAACAGACTTCACTTCTATCTCAATGACATCCCACTTAGTCCTCTTATGAAAAATCTTGATATTGACCCTCTATTTAACACAAATCTTACAGGCGAAGGTATCTACGATTTGAAGCGTAAAACTGTCACATTAGATGCGTCACTCTCTGCACTCTCTTTTAACAAGAGTAAGCTAACAAAGTCTCTGCTAAAGTCATCTAGTATTGACTTTTCTAAAGAGGTATTTGATGACAATCATCTACACTTGGAGACTGTAAATAGAAAACTCTCAACCACGCTTACACTTGCAAATAAGAAAAATCATTTACACTTAAAAAATACACGATTTAACGCTGACAATCGCTCTATAAAAAGTACGATAGACTTAAAAATGTACCGCTATGCCTTGAGTGGAGACCTCTTTGTTAAAATGGATAAATATACACACTCACATGACACCTACATCGACTTCGATGGCTTAGTACAAAAACACTATGCCCTCAGACTCAAAGGCTTAGTCAACAAAGAGTGGACAAGTATGGACTATGGGCTGACTGCCTCACGCTTGCCAAGCCATATCTGCACCATCGAAGATGATATCAATGTCACAGGACATATCAATGGGCCTTTTAAACGTTTACACATAGAAGGTCAAGGCACAGCCCTTGATGGAAATATCTCCTTTAAAGGGGTACAAGTAAACGATCATCTTGAAGATATACAAGTAGATGCAACAAACATACACGCCTTAAAACTTTCTACACTTTTAGGCTACCCTCAACTGCCTTATGGAAAGGGAAATTTCAAAGCAGAGTTCAGCCACCTTTCTCAAAGTAAACAAATAGGAGACATGTACTACTGGCTTCGTGATGCTACACTTTTTAACCTCCCTTTTAGCATGGATACCCGTGTTAACGTTAAAAGTGACAAGCAGACCTTTACAGCTAACATCACTCTGGCAAATGCAAAACTAGCTCTCACAAAAGGTGTACACTCCAATCATACAGGAATAACAAAAAGTTTTTACACACTCAATGTGAGTGACTTAACAGCTTTTGAAGACCTACTAGGGTACAAATATAAAGGTCATTTTTATGCAGTAGGTACAGGCAAATATGATGGAGAGTACCATATCCATGGTCTTAGTAAGACCTTTGATGGGTTTACTGAGTTTAGTTATGATAAAGATGCTTTAAACATAGACTTGTCTAAGGTTTCATTTAAACGCATTATGGCTTTGTTTCCTTATCCTGCTATTTTAGATGCTAATACTACAGGAGTCATAAACTATGACTTTAATACAGAAAAACTTGTAATAAAAACCAAACTGAAAGATGCCAAGTTTTCTTACCATGAAGAGATGGACACGCTCTATAGAAAAACAGATATCAACCTACTCAAAGAGACCTTTACCCATAGTTCACTAGATATCAGCTATCAAGATAAAACTATCCTTGCCAATATCATTATGGACAGTGACACAAGCCATCTTTCACTGACTAACACACACATAGATACAAAACTAAAAACCATCAATGGCTACTTTGATGTCAAGATGCAAGGCAAAGAATTTTCAGGAAAAGTCTATGGTCCACTCCAAAAACCTAAAATAAACCTCAATATGCAAAAACTTATACGTCACGAAATGGACAGGCAACTAGACTCCATAGTGGGTGAGGGAAACAGAAAAATGATGGAAAACATGCCTATGGGTGATGTCGCTAAAGATATGGCATCTGGTTTGGGTGGTGCATTTATGGGGATATTTTTTTAATGCTATGATGTTATAGTTTTTACCCATCAAATACCTATAGTATGGTATGATATCTCAGAAACTATAGGGGTCTCTTGTATATATGTTAAACTTTTTAAAATATTTTCTTTATCTGCTTATTTTCATATCTTTAGTACTCTTTTATTTTTTATTTACGCCCCTTGGTCAACAAAGTATGTATGACTTCATAGGTAAAAAACTTAGTGATACAACCGATGTAAAGGTCGAAGTAAAAAACATTGATATCGCCGACTATCCACAAGTACGCATCATACTCAACCTAGAGAGAAAAGCAAAACTCACACTCTGGGGTAAGCTAAATAGTACTCACATAGACATGGACTATACATTGACAAGTGACTGTATCGCCACGGAACACTGTCATATAGCTGATGACATCCACATAAAAGGAGAGGTCAAAGGGCCTTTTACAAAACTAAGCATTTCAGGTAAAGGGACTGCACTTGATGGCAACGTCACCTACTCTAGTATAAAGTATACCCATAGAGCCGAACAGATAAAACTCATCATGCGAGACGTTAATGCTACTAAACTGCTAAAACTCATGGGTGAAGATGCCATCATGCATGGTAAAGCAAATGTAGACATACACTTTAAGCATATGGATGAAACAACTAAAAAAGGGACTATCCTCTATCATGTCAAAGACCAAAACTTTAAAGGTATACCTTTAGCACTCTCTACCAAGATAGCTATAGTCAATGAAAAACACACTTTCAACATAGATATAAGCTCTCCCTACCTCACCCTTCACATTACAAAAGGTACCTACAACCAAAAAGAGAAAAAAGCAAATGCCTTTTACGTACTAGATGTAAAAGACTTAACCAAGCTAGAAAAACTACTTGGCAACACATATACAGGTGACTTTTATGCACGTGGTGTACTTTCGTATGACAAGTTTTTAAACATCACAGGTCTTTCTAAAACCTTTGGAGGCATGACAGAGTTTACGTTTGAAAAAGACGGTCTTAAAATCCACCTAGACAAAGCAAAACTAGAAAGCATCATGTCACTCTTCCCTATGCCTCCTATGCTTACTGCATATGCGACAGGAAACATTTACTATAACTTTATACAAGAAACATGGGTTGTCAATACCACACTACATAATGCAAGATTTGTAGAAGGTAACTTAGCTAGGGTCATCCGTAACAAAGCAGATGTAAACATCCTAAAAGAGGTTTTTAACAATGCAAACTTAGACCTCATTTACCATCATGACATCATACGAGGTGAACTCACACTTGCAAATGAACATAGCCATCTTTATCTGAAAAACACAAAAATACATACCGAACAAAACAGCATCAATGCCTACTTCGATTTCAAAATGCCACGCCAAGAGTTTTCAGGAAAAGTCTATGGTTCACTTGACAACCCAAAAGTAAACCTCAACATGCAAAAACTAGTACGCTACCAGATGGACAAACAAGTTGACAAGGTGATAGGCAAAGACGGAAGAAAAATCATGGAACAGATGCCCATGGGTAACGTAGCCAAAGACATGGCTACCGATATGGGTGCTTCATTTATGAAGGTGTTTTTTTAAAAATACCTAAAAATTTAAAGTCGTTCAGGCATCTCATCCTTAAAAGCTATACTCTCAGCCTTTTCCAAGATGTCCAATGCACCGTCAGCTATCATGAGTTCAGCAAGTTGAATACCCAATAAATCACACTCACTCACCTTAGCTGTAAGCTCTTTGTGCATGATGTTGGTGCCGTCTGGGTAGCCTAGCATGGCTTTTATGGTGATGTCATCGCCAGAAATGATGGCATTGACCGCTACAGGAGCAGAACAGCCTGCACCTATGGCAGAGACGAAGTCGCGTTCTAGTTTGGTGCAGGTAAAAGAGTTAGTATCATTCAAACTCATGGCTATTTCGCGTACTTTGTCATCTAAAGAGACTATCTCTATGCCAAGGGCTGCTTGTCCCATAGGGGGTATGAAAAAGTCTAGTTTTTCTACATAGGGTATGTCTTTAAGTAAGTTAAGTCTGTAAAGCCCAATGTATGCCAATATAATCGCATCATACTGCCCCTCTTTGAGCTTTCTGAGTCTCGTGTTGACATTGCCCCTAAGTTCTTTTACTTTAAGGTCTGGACGACGTTCAAGCAGTTGCATACGTCTTCGTAGACTTGTAGTTCCTACAGTTGCACCTTGTGGCAGGTCATCTAGACTTTTATAGGTATGAGACAAAAGCACATCACTTTGGTCTTGACGCTGGGTAATGGCACAAAGTTCTAAACCCTCAGGGATGTATGTCGGCACATCTTTTAAAGAGTGTACTGCCAAGTGTGCATTACCTGCGAGCATCTCATCTTCAAGTTCTTTGGTAAAGTGACCCTTACCACCTATGAGTGCTAGAGGTTTGTCAAGTATCTTGTCACCTTTTGAGGTGATTTCGTTGAGTTCAACTGTAATGTGCGGAAAACTTGTTTCGATACGTTCTTTTATATGGTATGCCTGCCAAAGAGCTAGATTGCTAGCCCTTGTGGCGATGATGAGTTTTTCCATCTTTTATGACTTCTTTATGTTAGATTTATTTGATAAGCTCTTTATAGCCCTCACGCATTTTGTCCCACTCACCGTCTATATAGATAGTAGGTGTACCAGAAACCATCATTTTTCCTGCTGCTTTTTCATCTGCTTTTAGTGCATCTTTCACTGCTTGAGCATTGACTTTTTGGGCAGATACTGAGTAGCCTGTATGAGACTTTACAGCGGCTAAAACCTTAGTCATATCTGTCTCTTTAGGGTCTATTTTGAGGCTATAGATTTTTTCTATAACATCTAACTTACCTTCATGCTGTGCCACATGCATGATGCGTGTAAGTATGTCCGATACTGGGTGTATACGTAACAATGGTAAATGGTAGTAATAGACTGCCATTTTTGTAGGATTTTCTTTGGCTGCTTTAAAGATTTCAGGTACTAACTCCATACAAAATGGACACTGTGGATCAGAAAAAACAAGTACTTTATGTTTGGCATCTTTGTTACCAAACAATAAGTGTGCATCATCATAGTATGATGCTGGTACAGTTGGTTTGATGTTATCTCTATAGTCGTTACCAGTCTTAAGGTTAATAAGGTGTCCTGTAATCAAACCATCTTTGATAAACATCGTCTCAGGTGCACTAATCTCTTTCTTTTGGTACTCTAATTCCATGTTTGTAAGTAAGATAGTCCATCCTGGCAAATCTTTATGGGTTTTAGACTCTATTACATTTATACCTTTTACTTTTACCTGTGGGTTTTTCACCACTGCTTTTTTTATGTATTTTAAAAGGGTTTTGTTATCTGGTTGTGCGTTAGCACTAAGTGTTACGGTCGCTATGAGTGTACTCATCAATAATTTCGACGTCAATGACATTGTCTTCTCCTTGGTTTTTAAAGTTGTTATTTGTTTGTTCGGGTGTTATTTTAGCAATAAATTGTAAATAGAATGTGTAAATCAATGCAAAAAGACCTAAGAAGTCCGAAAATACCCCAGGTATTATCAATAAGATACTACCTATTAAGTAAGATGAATTTGCATTTTGAAATCTTCGTATATCTAGCTTGCCCTGTCTTACCGCATGTATGTTACCAAGCATACTAAGTGAAGAGCGTTTGAGCAGTGCCATACCCAGCATAAAACTCAACACTATCCACACTACTGACCAGAAAAATCCGATGTTTTCCCCAACCTTTAATGAGAGATAAAGTTCAAGCAAAAAGAAAGGAATAATGACAAAAATCATGCTAAAACTTTGCTTTGAGGAACATCTCTATTTCACTAGAAGCGACTTCTTTTTTCTCCATACCATCGCGTGTTACAAACTCTACCAGTCCATCTGCCAACTTTTTACCAATCACCACTGCATGAGGAACCCCCATAAGTTCATAGTCTTTTATCTTTGAACCAAAACGTTCTTTTCTGTCATCAAGTAGTACATCTACACCAAGAGCTGTCATCTCTTCATAAAGTGTTTCTCCCAGTCCTACCTGTGCTTCGTCTTTGATGTTAGAGATGATGATTTGTAAATCAAAAGGAGCTGACTCTTTTGTCCAGATACATCCTTTGTCGTCATGGTTTTGCTCTATGATACCTGCAAGTAAACGGCTCACACCTATACCATACGTCCCCATGACCATAGGGAGTGACTTTCCATTTTCGTCTAAAAAATTACAGTTTAAGGCTTTTGTGTACTGTGTACCTAGTTGGAAGATATGTCCTGCTTCTATGCCTTTGGTGTAGCGTAAAGTACCATTACAGTGTACACAGCTATCTCCCTCACACACTGATGAGATATCTGCATAATGCATCTCTTCAACATCATATTCGTTTGGATTCACCGCTGCACCTAAGGTCTCTTCCACTACTACTACTGATGCTTGGGCATCTTCATCACACGCCACTAGGTCGTTGGCATCAACTGCATTACAGGCTTTGACCTCTTGTAGTTCCACTCCTTGGGGTACAACAAACCCTACGATGCTACTTTTACCTTCATCATACAAGGCTTTCATGCGTATCATAGTCACGTTTGTACCCACATCATAGACTTTGGGTTGAGCAATCGCGGCTTCTATGTTTGCCCCATATTCACAGTCATTACAAACAACGATGGTGTCTTCACCAGAATCTGCTAGCACCATAAACTCTTTAGACCCACTTCCGCCTATGGCTCCAGAATCCGCCTCTACGACTCTAAACTCCAGTCCTAAACGTGTAAATATTTTCTTATAGGTCTCTTCCATGAGGGCAAATTCTCTTTGCATATCTTCAGTACTTGCATGAAAACTGTAGCCATCTTTCATCAGAAACTCACGCCCACGCATCAGCCCAAACCTTGGTCTGATCTCATCTCTGAACTTGAGGTTTATTTGGTAGAGGTTGAGTGGGAGTTGCTTGTATGATTTTACTGTTTGACGTACCATGTTTACCATCATCTCTTCATGGGTTGGACCTAAGATGAAGTCGTTGTTTTTACGGTCTTTAAAACGTAAAAGTTCTTTTCCATACTTCTCTAAACGCCCACTCTCTTGCCATAGAGCTGCAGGTGTCACAAAAGAGAGTGACACTTCTTGACACCCTGCTTTGTCTAACTCATCTTTGACTACGGTTCTAACCTTGTCGAGTATCTTTTTACCCAGTGGCAAAAAGTTATACAGTCCCGAACCACCTACAGACTGTATATAGCCTGCACGTATCAAGTAGATATGACTTGCTAGTGCTGCATCGTTTGGTGTCTCTTTGGTAGTAGGTATCAGTAGTTTTGAAAATCTCACGCGTTGTATCCTTTGGTGTGCTGGTCTGTTTTATATTGTTTCAGGTCTATGTCATCTGTGTCTATGTTAAACATACGTTTGACTGCTTCGATGCAGTTTGCATTTTTCTTTTGGGTTGAAGAGTGACGTAAGTTTTGTGTAGGATCATGTAAAAAACGTTTGAACATTTGTTCTGCCATTTTACGCACATTATCTTCCATGTCAGAAGGGATAAACCCTTTTTTTAAAGCACGTTTCATCTCTGCGTTTATGGCATCGTTGACATGTTCTCGCATTTGTTTGATAACAGGCTCTATAGACAAGGCACGAAGCCAAGCATAAAAGTCATCTCTGTACTGAGCGACAATTTCCGCAGCTCTCACAGCTTGCTCTTCACGCATAGCATGGTTACTCTCAGAAATACTCTGTAAATCATCTATACGGAAAAGTTGCAGTTTATCTAAGTCCATCTCTTCTATGTCTCTAGGGATTGCCATGTCAAACCAAAGCCTGTTGATGGATTTATTTTCTATCATCTCTTTGTTGATGATGGGTTTTTTTGCTGAAGTGGCAGAAAAAAGTAGACGGTAACGGTTGATGTATTTTGGTAGCTTCTCTACAGTATCAGCTTTTACATTTTCACCTAAAGCATGTGCCACGAGTTCGACTTTTTCTTTGTCTCTAGCTAACATCACCACATCACAGCCTGCTCTAAGTAGATGTTTTGCTGCAAGTACACCCATCTCACCAGCTCCAAGTACCACACCTGTCATACCTGCCATGTCATCACCTAAAATCTTATGTGCTTGAGCCACGGCTACTGAGGCAATAGAGATAGGATTTTGAGAAATATTTGTTGCATTTCGTACTTCTGCAGCACACTTTACTGCGTAGGAGATCATGCGGTTTAGCTTCCTGCCTGCTGTGCCATTTCTATGAGAGAGCATAAAAGCTTCTTTTACCTGCCCTGTGATTTGTGACTCACCTATAACCAATGAATCTAACGATGATACCACCGAAAAAATGTGATGCACTGCTTCTTCGTCATCATAACGTACTGCGTTTGTTTTAAGCTCATAGAAGTTTAGGTTAGACTTTTTTGCCATAAGTCCCAAGATGGCATGAAAAGAAGAGAAGTTATCTCTACTTGCGAGGACTATCTCTACACGGTTACACGTTGAGATAATAAACGCTTCATGTATAAACTCAAACGCCACAAGTACATTGAGCATTTCTATTTTTTCTTCATCAGTTGAAAAAGCCAGCTTTTCACGCATCATCTGGTCACAATTTTTATGCGAAAAACTCACCACTTGATAGTACATTAGAAATCTCTCTCAATCATCGCCATAGCTATGCCACTTAAGGCTTTTTCACCACATGCATCCATCAAAGAGATGGCTTCAAGTATCAATGCCTTTGCCTCTTCATAACTTTTTTGTATCGCGCCTGTTTCATGCATCTTAGTTTTTATCCATGTTTCTTCATCGGGACTCAAATGTTTTGCATGCAATGCCTGCAGTGTCGCTTTGTCATCTTCACCCAAGGCTTCATTTAGGTAAATATAGGGCAAGGTCGTCTTGCCCTCTTCAAAGTCATGTAGTGCTGGCTTACCCAAAGTTTGGGCATCCATAGTGATGTCTAACAAGTCATCTATCATCTGAAATGCCATACCCAAATTACGTCCATACGTCATGTAAGGTGCTATCTCTTTCCCTGCAAGATGTGCAGCAGCTCCAGCACACGCTTCCATAAGTGAGGCTGTTTTTTGGTAAATCATTTCCAGATAAATCGCTTTATCTGTGTTAAATGTGCGAGAGAGTGACACATCTTTTAGTTCACCAAGGCTTAGTTGTACAACAGCGTTTGAAATGATTTTAGAGATTTCAGGTGAGATGTTGCTAAGCTCAAAAAAACCTTTTGAGTAGAGTATATCTCCTAGCATAATGGCAGTTTTATTTCCATACAGTGCGTTAAGTGAAGGTTTAGAGCGTCTGATATAGGCATCATCTATCACATCATCATGTAGTAAACTTGCTGCATGTATAAGCTCCACTATGGCAGCTGTCTTAACTGCTGTAAGTGAAGTGCCTGATATCTTCAAAATAAGTTTTGCACGAAGTCTTTTACCATGAGGGAGTTTAGCATACAGTGCTAAAACTTCTTTATCACCCAAATCTGAGACAAACTGTTCTATCTTTCTTTCTACTGCATCTAACACGTGCTTACCTTATTAATCATGATTTTAAGTAAATCATTATATCTAAATTGCTTTAAATCGCTAAAGCTATAGAGACATTAATGGAAGCCTAACTAAAAGGGTTAACGCAAATACTCATTTATAAGTCTAGGTTCACCCAGATAATATCCTTGAGAATACCTAATACCTAAATCTTTCACTTTACTATAGATAAATTCATCAGAAACAAACTCTGCAACCAACTCATAATCAAAAATTTCTGCCAGATTTTTAATAGACTCAACAACAATATAGGCTCTTTTATCATCATTTTTTAATTTACGAATTAAACTACCATCTATTTTTAAAATATCAATATCCAAAGAAATAAGATACTGATAATTGGCATAACCACTTCCAAAGTCATCAATAGCTATTTTCGATCCATATTTCTTTAATGCGTTAAAAATGTCAGATACCCTCTCATAATCGCTTATTTCATTTTCTTCAATAATTTCAAACGTGAGTCTTGCTGCATTTTCTTTATTGTCTACTAAATAATCATTAATCAATTTCATCATATCCTTATTGAATAAATCATCCAAATCAAGATTCATACTGATTTCAATTTTAGGATATTTACTTAGCGTATAAAACACATCAGATAAAACCAATTTACTCATTTTAATATATTGACTTGTCCCTTTAATCAATTGCATAAACTCAAAAGGAGAGATGAGTTTACTTGGCTCCTCTTTGTCTATCAAGCGTGCCAAAGCTTCGTACTTAACTATCTGTTTACTATCTGTTTCATAAATTGGTTGATACAGACACAATAAGCGTTCTTCTTCAAGTGCCAATTTAACATAGTCAATATCATTATATGTCATCCTCTCATCGTTATCTATACACCTCACACTAAAGGCATTTTTACCTTGGCTTTTTATTTTGAGTAATTCCTCATCCAATATATGCAAAACCTTTTGCACAGAATGTACAGTTTTTGGAGTATTCATTGCACTTATGCTGAGAGATAGATGCACTCTCTCTTCCTCTATATGGTATGCTTTAGTTCCCAGAAGCTGAAACAACTTCTCAGATAGAGTATAAATATCAACTTCCATTTTAGGACAAAAAGCAATAAATTCTGTACCCACACTTCGTATTACTTTTGCATCTTCACCTAATGCCTCTTGAAACCTGCTAACAAATGACTGGATAAGTTTATCACCAAAGTCATTTCCATGCTTTTTATTAAACGCTTTAAATTCATCTATATCAACTAAAAAGAAATGGTATTTTGCAATATCATTTTTATTAAAAAAATCTGCCAAATAATATTTAGTATATGCATTACTCAGGCTATCTTTTATAAGTATTTTACGTGTCTGATAATACCGATATGTAATCATAATCAAGAAGATCAATGCAAAGAAAAGAAAAAGCTGCATAATACGTACAACCCTTACCAAAGGAGAGTTAAAGTTGTTTAAGTAGCTAGCATATTCTCTAGACAAGTCTAGCACTAGCAATGCTTCTGTTTTTCCCTCTTCCCTATATGGATAGACTAGAGAGACCCATACTCCTTCTACATCATCATGTTGCTCTATGATAGACATTTTTCCCTCTGAGTATACCTTGTCAAACAATGCACTTTTTGGGAAAAATATACTTCCATACACTTCAGGATTTTCTTTATCGCCATCTAAAATAAAACGATAGTGTCCTTCATCATCCTTGCTTAACATAAAAATATAGCTGTATTGTTTGGTTAAAAAAGCTTCAAGAATTTCGTTAAGTTCCTTCTGTACAAGTTCGTTGCCTTTTAAGGTTTTTTCAAGATTTGAATTTACACGTAGCTCTATCAATCGTACAATTTTTTGTGCATATTGTTCTGTCTTTAAAATCTCGTCATTTTTCAGTTTTTTAGTATTTTCTGTTGTTGATACTTGCAAAAAAATCGCAAAGACTATCAAAGAGATGAGTAAAAACCCAATAAACTTATCTACTATAGACTCTCTCATAATGACTCTACAACAAATTTTTGATATTCTTGTGGAAGCTTAATATTTCTCTTTTTTAATCTTTCTTTGACAAATAAGAGTTGTGAACGACCCTTTTTCCAATAAAAAGCTCCTATTATTTGAGGATATTGCTTTAAAAGCTTATAACTTGTAGCAAAGAGATTTACATCTTGGGATTTTGAGACATCTATTAATTTTTTCATCTCCTTATCACAACAAATCAAAATAACATCAGCCTTAGCAGGAGTATCTACCAATTGTATAAGTTTTGAACTATCAAATGCATCTCTATACTCTTTATCTCTTGTATAAACTTTTATGACTTCTTTTTGACTTATGGCATGAAAAAGGTGATGATATATTTTGACCGTACTCTCTTTATCCCATGCCCAAAGTTTCCAAGGGATGATACAGATAATTAGGAATATTTTTATCAAAATGCATACTCCAGTTCCGCACTGATTCGTTGATCGAAAGCGGAAGTTTTCAATGGAGACAACAATGAACCATTGAGTGGATTTATTCTAAATATCTGATACTCTCTTGCCTTATTTAAAAGGTTTTGACCCTGCAATGTAAAAGTGAGATTGTCACTTATATCCAAAGAGATAGAACTGGTCCAATCATAATAATTTTTTTCAACATAGGTATCATAGTTCCATACTAAGCCATTATAGATGCTAAAGGAATCATAAAGGCTACTTAGCATTATATATCCTGTATAGGTATTAACATCCTCTATATTTTTAATATCTTTAGTATATGAATGTGCAAATTGTATGTTAATATCATTTTGTCTATCTAGTGTATAATCATAATTTATCAAGGAAATAAAAGATGTTGTATCACTAATATTATTAATATCAATCAAATTATTATTTTCTTGAACAAAGATTGTCATAAGCCTAATGTCTTGCCCCTCACCCTTGTACGCCAACTCCTGTGTAATTCCTGTACACACTTGTGGTTCAAATTTTTGGGAAGTATTAAGTGCAAAATAACGTGCAAAAGGATCTACTGTGAACATATTTTCAAAGATATATGCTTTATAACTCCATGTATCATTGTTATAAAGGTACCCTAATCGTACTTGAAAAAGGTCATCATTTTCAAAAGTCTTGTTTCGTGAAACATTACTATACTTTAAACCTAAGGTGATGAGTTCATTTTTACTCAAAGCATACTGATCTTGTATAAAAACTGAAAGTATCGTTTCTTCATCAAAGTCTGAAGGGATAAATCCAAGGTTTTGAACATAAAGCGAATCGAGTTTTTTAACCCTTCCCTTGAGTCCAAATGCGATATGATGGTCAGATATAATATTTTTATAGGTTAAATCAGCACTATATGTTGTATTTTTTGTTCTAGTATTGAGTGTTTTGTCAAACAGTTTACCTGCTATAAGCAATGGTATATCATCTTCTTGTTTCAATTCAGTATCTAAATAATCATAAGCAAATTGTGCTTTCCAATATTCTGAAAACTGTATCGCATAATCTATATGAATACTCATATTATCCATTTGCGATACCAATGGAGTAGCGTCCATACTCAAACCTGCCAAGGTATCTACTTGTTTATGTATCAGTTGAAAATGAAACATCTGATTTTTATTTTTAATGTATGAAAAGATTTGTGTTCTTTTGAAATCACGAGACAATGGTGTTTCTGTACCATTATTGACTTTTTCACGGTTCTCTTTGGTATGCGACAAATTTACCATATAGGATACATCACTCTCTTTGTCACCGTAACCAATTGTTTGTGTATTACTACCTCTACTAGCCTGTATAAGGCTTAGTTGACCACCCCTGTCACGTTCTGGTACTTTAGAGTAAATAAATATGGTCATATAGGCAGACTCTGAAGAAGTATCAAACGAAGGCGGAATGGCATACATCTCTATATGGTCAGCAAAATCAATATTGATATCACCATATTGGATAAGTCCACTACCCATCCAACCTTGTGTGACTTCAACATTATCTATATAAATTCTTATTAAATTAGAACTGTACGGAGATATCCCTCCTTGTGTCAAGGGGTCAGCCACACCATATCTATTTTCATTATATTGTAAAACAGGTATGGTTTTTAGTACATCTTTAAGTGTCTTTGCATGCATACGCTCAAGTTTGTCACGCGTGTACAATATAAGGTGTCCCTTATTTTTATCGATTGTACTTTGACTAAGGGCATTTTTTTTTGAAAAGTCATCTATTAACGCATCAATACTACTGGCGTTAACCATAGTAAGGGTTACCCATATACCCATTACTATATATTTGCTAAAAAAGTGTTGCATCTGTGCTGCCTTGTCCAAGAGGTTTATTTTAATCTACAGAAAGCATAACATAAAAATGTCAACTAATTATATTGCTCCACAAAGCTTTCATAATCCCCTTCAAAATCAATCATTGACCCATCTTCATTAATTTGTATAATTCTATTTGCAAACGCATCGATGAGTTCTCTATCGTGAGAGACACAGATGACACCACCTTTATAGTTGTGCAAGGCCTCACCAAGTGCCACAATAGCTTCAAGATCAAGGTGGTTGTTTGGCTCATCCATTACAAGGTAGTTTGCACTATCCATCATCATTTTACTGAGCATGACACGGTGTTTTTCTCCACCAGAACAGGCATCTATCTTTTTCTTTTGCTCTTCTCCAGAGAAAAGCATACGCCCAAGCGTTTTACGGATGTCATCGATGTGCCATTTAACATCAAAGCCTTGTATCCACTGTGGGAGTTCTTCGTCACCTACTACAAGGTCAGTTGTGTTCTGAGGGAAGTACGAGTAGGTAATCGTTTGTCCCCACTTAACGGTACCTGCATCAGCTTCTATCTCTTCCATGAGGATTTTGAGTAAGGTTGTTTTACCCACACCATTCCCACCGATAATAGCTATCTTGTCTTCACTTTTTACTTTGAAGCTAAGGTTTTCAAAGACCTTTTCTCCATCATAAGACTTTGAAAGTCCTTCAACATCAAGCACTTCGTTTCCAATGTCACGGTGCGGTTTAAACATGATAGACGGGTCACGTCTTGAAGAGAGTTTAATGGCCTGCACATCTAGTTTGTCTAGTTGTTTCTGACGTGAAGTCGCCTGTTTTGCTTTAGAGGCATTGGCAGAAAAACGTTTAATGAAGCTTTCTAACTCTTCTTTCTCTTTAAGCCCTTTAGCTCTGTCTGTCTCTGCTTGTTTGGCTATGAGGTTTGCAGCGATATACCACTCATCATAATTCCCTGTAAATTCACGTATGTTTTGGAAGTCAAGGTCAAGTATATGTGTGACTACGCCATTAAGAAAATGTCTATCATGAGAAATAACCATAAGCGTACCCTCATGACGTTTAAGTTCTTGCTCTAACCATGAGATGGTCTCCATGTCAAGGTTGTTTGTAGGTTCATCGAGTAGTAACACATCTGGCTTCAAAAAGAGTACTTGAGCAAGTAAGATTTTAAACTTGTCTCCACCTGTAAGCGAAGACATAAGCTCTCCATGCTGTGACACAGGGAAACCAAGTGACTGAAGCAGTTTTTCTATCTTTACATCTGACTCATAAGTAGGGTCCTCATCGGCACAAATCATCTCTAGTTCACCTAGACGGTTGTTGACCTCATCGGACTCAAAGTCACCCTCCATGTAGAGTTTTTCTTTCTCTTTTTGTGCATCAAAAAGCTTTTTGTTTCCATACAGTACAGCATCTGTCAAGGTAAAGTCTTCAAAAGCATACTGGTTTTGAGAGAGCATACCAAGTTTAAGTCCTGGCTGAAGCTGTACTTCACCATCACTAGGCTCTAACTCTCCTGCAAGTATCTTCATAAATGTAGACTTCCCTGCACCATTGGCTCCTATGAGTCCATAGCGTTTTCCTGCATCCATAGTCATATTGATTTTGTCGAAAAGTACTCTTTTCCCGTAGCGTTGTGTTAAATTTACTGTACTAAGCAAGTGTTATCCTTGTTATAATGATTGACGTGATTTTAGCGAAATATCTCTGTAGAGTCGATAATATCGACCCTATTTGATAAGCTCAATAATGTTTTCAATAGGACGACCAATAGCAGCTTTACCATCTTTTATCACGATAGGTCTTTCTATAAGCTTTGGGTTCGCCACCATCAAACCAATCAACATATCTTCATCATTTATCTCATTGATACCAAGCTCTTTGTAGAGTGTCTCTTTACTTCGCATAAGTCCTTTGGCACTAAGACCCAACATATCGAGTATCGCTTTGAGTTCCTCTCTACTAGGTGGGTTATCTAGGTACTTCACTACCTCAGCTTCTACACCTTGCTCTTCTAGCAGTGCCACTGCATTTCTTGATTTAGAGCATCTTGGGTTATGGTATATTATTACTTTGTTCATAGTCTATCCTCATATATATTTTTTAAAAGTCTACCCTATACACCTTTATATATATGGCAATTACTTTTTTATTTTACATTAAGTGTATATCATATACAATATACACATGTATAAAATTGTGATTGATACCAATGTACTATTGTCGGCACTTTTTTCAAATAAAGGTAAATCGTATAGGCTGATTGAACTCTTAGGAGTGAAGGCTAAAGAGGGGGTTCGATTTAACGTTATCTCTGTGCCTTTAGCGTTAGAATTTGAAGAAGTGCTTCTTCGACCTAAAAATAGAGAAAAATATGACTATTTTACGCATGAGGAGATACGTTTGATTATCTCTGATATTGTTTCTGTCTCTCATAGAACAAAGTTACACTTTTTGTGGAGACCTTTTCTCAAAGACAGCTTTGATGACAAGGTACTAGAAACAGCAGTCAATGGGCAAGCAAAAGCTATCATCACATATAATACAAAAGACTTTGTAGGGGTAAAAAAGCATTTCAATATAGAGATACTCACCCCTGCTGAATTATTTGACAAAGGAGTACTACCATGAATGTTGCACTAAGATTACCAGAGTCATTAGGATTGAGTCTGAAAGAGTTTTCAAAACATGAAAACATTTCTATGAACCAGTTTATCGCTACAGCTATTGCTGAAAAACTATCGACATTAAAAACGTATGATTATTTACAAGAAAAAGCAGACAAGGGAAGTGCAGAGCATCTACTCTCTATGCTTCAAAAAGTACCGAGTCGTGATGCAGAGGATTTTGATAAATAGCACAATACTGTATTTATCTAACTACCTTACACTTTTTCTCTTTCCTCTTAGAAGGCATCTTCTTAAAACTATAACAGTCAAAGCCTTAGCCTTGTGCTAGGTACCTGTCTTCTGCTATACCTATGTCATAATAGTCTTGGAATTTTGATATGATTTTCATGGTTTAGTTTTGTTAAAAATATGGTACAATATTTTAGTGACGTATTTTGTCCGTTAAGATATTCAGGCACATTTCTATTTTTAAAACTACAATTTTAAATATTTATCAGACTATATATGTCCAAAAATATCAATATAATTGCACCAAACTAACTCGAGGAAACAACATGGCTTATATCGCCCCAAAAGCACTATTAAACAAATTTACATGCCCTCATTGTGGAGCAATTGCATTACAAAGGTGGGAAGTAAGAGGGTATGATTTTTATGAAAAAGATATTATCGGTAGCAACCCTTTACGTGTAGCTAAATGTGACCATTGTGAAGAACATAGTATTTGAAGAATCAATACAATGCTCTATCCAAATAATGGTAATGCTCCGCACCCAAATTCTGATTTACCAGAATCTGTTAAAAATATATATTTAGAAGCATCATCAATAAGTATTTTGTCGCCTAGAGGTGCTGCTGCTTTACTACGTCTTGGTATTCAACTGTTATGCAAAGAGCTAGGAGAAAAAGGAAAGAATATCAATGAAGATATTGCCAATTTAGTCAAAAAAGGCTTACCACCACAAGTACAAAAAGCCTTAGACATCGTAAGAGTTACGGGTAATGATGCTGTACATCCTGGAGAAATAGATACCGATAACCCTGAAGTTGTTGGTAAACTTTTTGGCTTGATTAACCTTATCGCTGAATATACTATAACAATGCCAAATAAAATTAATAGTATGTATGATGAACTACCAGACAATAAAAAAGAAGCCATTGTCAATAGAGATACATAAAATTGTAATTATGCAAAATCTACTACTTTTCCTACAAAAACTAGAACTTTATAAAATACACTACACCATAGAACACAACAGAGACGACTACATCATGGTACTTGTCACCATACCAGGGGAACGTTGGGAAGTGGAATTTGATGCAGAAGGTAATGTAGAGATAGAAGTATTTAAAAACTCTACAGGGGTTGATACTGATGAATGTTTACTCGATAGGCTCTTTGAAAGTGATGTATCATGAGCCAAAAATCCAGCCTATACCGAACTATCGAAATATTAAAGCACCTCAACGAAGGCAAAAAACTCTGTGTCACGCGACTAGCAGAGGAGTATGAAGTCAGCGACAGAACCATACGGCGTGACTTTGAGCTGATACGTGAACGCTTTGGGGACTTTATGTCTAAAGAGGGAGAGTGTTATAGGGCATATGAGAAGGTACTGCTAGACGATGTGCTGCATGCTACAGACCTTATGACCTTAGCGAACATCGTAAGTCTCTTTGGGGTGACACAAAAACAGAGCCTCATCAGCGACAAAACCCAAGCACTGGTAGATAAATCTATGCTTGTCTATGACTTCAAGTCTCGCCCCTTTGAAAACATGCAAAACCATGACGTTATCAAAAAACTAGAACACGCCATCAAATTTCACAAAGAGGTAAAAATACGCTACAAAAGTGAAAGAGCCGTCTCACACGCCAACTTCAAACCCTACAAAATCCTCTTTCTTAACGAAAATTTCTACATGGTAGGCGAAAACAGCTCCAAAAACAACTTTGAGTTTAGGCGTATCTCCATGATAGAAGAAGTCAGCTATAAAAACAAAACTTTTTTGCCCCATCGTGACATCCATACTTTTATAGCCAACATCCAAACACCATGGGCAGTCTATGGAAATGATGAAATGTTGGTACGGTTAAGGGTTTCAAAAAAAGTAAGACGCTTCTTTTTGTTTAAAAAGTATTTGCCTAGCCAAGAAGTAGTGCATACTTTTGACAACGGAGACATAGAAGTACACTACACCGTCACAAGCCTACATGAGTTAGAAGAGCTTGTCATCAAGTGGCTACCTCAAATCAGCATCATCGCACCACAAGGCTTTAAAAAGATGCTCAAACGCACACTCAAAAAGAAGCTAGAATCCCTCTAGCTCAAAGCATGAAACTTAACTACCCTTTCATCTACCCCTGTTATCACAGAAGTATCCTTGCCCTCGTAGTCGATATTTGAAAGCAAATAACGCACAGCATTAAGCCTTGCACGTTTTTTGTCGTTTGCATCTAGTTCACACCATGGTGCATCTTTAGTGCCAGAGCGTCTAAACATTTTATCTCTTAGTACTTCATACTCATCATATTTTGCCATGGACTTGTAGTCAAGGTCTGAGAGTTTCCAGCTTTTAAGTGGGTTATCTTCTCTGTCTTTTATGCGGTTTTGTTGTGTCTCTTTACTTATATTTAGGTAGAACTTGAAAAAGAGTATGCCATCATCAACGAGCATCTCTTCTACACCATTTACCTGTCTGTAAAAATGTTCATGTTGTTTAGGAGTACAGAAACCAAAGATATGCTCAATGCCTGCTCTGTTGTACCAGCTTCTATCAAAAAAGACTATCTCACCAGCGTTAGGTATCTGCTTTAGGTGGCGTTGAAAGTACCACTGTCCCAGCTCTTTGGAGTTAGGTTTAGGAAGTGCCACAGAACGTGCCTCTCTAGGGTTCAAGTAGTTATTAAACTCTTTGATAGTAGAGCTTTTTCCCGCGGTGTCCATCCCCTCAAAGATGACAAGCAAACGCTTGTCATTGTCTATTACCCACTTTTGTAGTTTTACCAGTTCATATTGCAATTTTAAAGACTCTTTTTCGTAAAAATCACGTTCAATGTTTCCATTTTTTTTAAAAACTTTTGATTCTTTCTCTTTGTATTCTGCTAACTCTTTTGTGTAGACGATACGTTGATTAATCATCTTTCCCATCCTTTAATGCTTTAGGCATCTTTTTACTTGTTTGAGCTCCCAGTTCTTTAAGCTGTTGCACTTGTCTTACAAGATTTCCTTTGCCATCACTAAGCTTGTTACGTGCTGCTGAGAAGCTGCCTTGTATGCCGTCTATCTGCTTTGAGATTTTCATCAAATCTTCTGAAAAACCTACAAACTTGTCATACATCGCACCTGCACGACGGGCTATCTCTTGGGCATTTTGGTTTTGACGTTCAAACTTCCATACATTTTCAACGGCTCTCATAGCCACCAACAACGTGGTAGGTCCCACAAGTAGTATCTTGTTTTTAAATGCATTGTCATAGATGCTGTTGTCATGCTCTAAAGCCACTGCTAACGCACCCTCTATAGGCATAAACATAAAGATGAAGTCTAAGGTGTTGACCTCTTTTAGACGTTCATAGTTCTTTTTAGAAAGCTCTTTTACATGTGAGCGTATGGAGTCAAGATGCAAGCTAAGGTACTTTACTTTTTCTTCTTCATTTACAGCGTTTACATAGCGTTCATACGCAACAAGGGACGTCTTCGCATCTATAATGAGGTCTCTGTTATCAGGCAAATGCACGATGACATCTGGACGTAAGGTTTCGTTGTCATCTGTTTTTAGGCTTACTTCACGCTCAAACTCATGCCCCTTACGTAGTCCAGAGGCTTCTAGTACATGCTCTAACACCATCTCACCCCAAATCCCTTGCTGTTTATTCTCACCTTTGAGTGCATTGGTTAGGTTGATGGCATCTTTACTTATCTTTTCATTTAGCTCTTTGAGTGAATTTATCTCATTTTTCAGTACTGCCCTATCTTGGCTCTCTGCATTGTAGGTATCTGCGACTTGTTTTTTAAACTCGCTTATCTGTGTTTGCAGCGGTTTTATCATGGAGTCTAGGTTTTCTTTAGAAAAGTCTGCAAAGGTTTTCGAGTTGCCATCGAAGACCTTTTTAGCCAAAGCCTCAAGCTCAGATTTTATCTCTTGTTTATGTGCTGTCATCATCTCTTTTTGTGAAGAGAGATGTCGCTCTTCACTCTCTAGCTTCATGAGCAGTCTTGCATTGTTTGTACGGTACTTACTGTTGGTTTCCAGTAGAGCATCATAGTTTTCTTTTAGTGTTTTGTGTTCAAGCACTAAGTTCTCGTAGATGCCTTCTGCACTCTCCAGTTTTGCTTTTATCTGTGAGAGTTCTTTTTCTCGTTCGTTAAAGTTTTTTTGTAAAGTTGCAAAATGTTCTTTCGTACTTTTTAGCGTCTCTTTCGTCTCTAAAAACTGTGCCAACTCTTGTTGGTTTTTAGCATCTCGTATCTTGTAAGCTTGCAGCTCTCGCTCTATGGCTGTAATATATTCTGCTTTTTCTTTGTTATCAATTTGCACATTCCAAAACCTGTCCTTGTACGTTTTTACACGCATCGCAGAGACAATAATGGTTAGGACTATCACGAGAAAGACCACCACAGCTATGATAGCCATAAGCATCAACGTGGAGTCACCTTGTATTTTTTCTATGAGTTCATTCATCTCTATCCTCTTATCACGTCGTAGTCTACAGGGTAGTTACATTGCATTTTATCAGATGCTAATTTCCCCTTGCCATACTTCATCTTCGTAAACACTATTTGCACTTTGTTATCCAAATCATCGTAGTAGGCTATACTGTGTAGCTTTTGCTCACTGTCTAGCTGTATAGTGTACTTTTTACCGTTAGACTCTGCTACATAGATGTTTTTACTGTGTAACGTTGCTTTTTTTAGAACCTTTGCGATGTCTATACCCTTACCTATGTAGTACGCAGATACCTGCTCCAAGTCATGGTCAACCACTAACAGTTCTAGCCCGTCAGTACAGACTTCTTTTTGTGTAGGCTCCATGTATGACCACTTAAAAAGTTTTTCATCTGAAAAAGCCACTTCACCTTTGTAATGTATGACTTTTTGTTTTGTGTTGGTTATCATCTGTTTAAAATCTGCTTGGAAATTGTCAGGTAACTTTATCTCTGCAAAAACCAACGTAGATAAGAGTAGGACTCCTAGTAATTTTGTCATTCTTTTTCCTTAATTCATAAATGAAATATACCAAAATAGCACTTGAAAAGCGTTAAGATTGTTTATCTTCGCATAAAATAGTGACTAAAGTGTGAAAGCCATAAGAAAATACATTCACACATCACTCAATCTGAAAAAGATGAATACATCCAATCATTGTGCACATCCACATAACCATGTTTCATAGGGTTATGCTTTATATACTCCATAACATTGTGCCAATCCTTTTCATCTCTTATGGTATGTTCATAATACCTCTCTTGCTAGACAGCAGCGTGTTTTCTTTGGTGTTTTGAGGGGCTTAGGGTGAGTTTGTTTTCTGTGTTAATTGTCGGGGCGAGGATGCCCCGACCTATGGTTTTGTAGACGAAACTTCTTTTTATGTTGGTGATAATTTTTGGGTACTCTTTTGCATTTTTGGGTGTGATGACCATGTGTAGATGGTCTGGCAGTACTACTATGGCATCTATGGTGTAGTCATATCTTTTTTTACTGTACCTAAAGGCATTACGTAGTGCTTCGATGTTCTCTATGAGTATCGGTTTTCGTTGATGTGTTACCATTGTGATGTAGTAGCTATACCCATCGGCAAATATACGTCTATAATTCATAACGAGAGCATAACAGAAAACAGAAACATATATCAAAAATATGGCAAATTGACATATTTTTATCAAAATGCTTACAAATATTAAATTCCCGTAGGTCGGGGTATCCTCACCCCGACGGTGATATATGCAGACCAACCTATTTGTTTGTTAATGTATATGGGGTAAAAATATGGAATATGTATATTTTTGTCGTTTAAATATGTGTCGGGGTGAGGATACCCCGACCTACGATTCCACATTGCAATCTAAGAGTTTATTCCTCTCCATCTATCCCAATTGCAATCAAAATGTCTGTTAAGTTGTTCTAATCGTTTATATAAATTTTCATCAGACCATCTTTTTTGATCAAAATTATTTTTTACAAAATTTTTGAAAGCATAGTAAAATTGTGCGATTAACTCTTCTTTTTTTACTACAGTATCAATAATAATATCATGTTCTTTATATTTGCTGTTCACAGATGCATTCTCGTATTCTGTTCTATCTATGCTAGAATTTGAAGCATATTTTTCAAACATATGCTCCAATGTCTCATACTCTTGGGCTAGCACAATAAACCTAAGATATAAAGTATCCACTGGGTAGACAAAAAGTTTTTTATTTCTACCCTCTTCTTCTATATCCCATGCAAATAATGATTTATCAAACAAAATACTTTCCATCCAAAAAATAAAATTATCAAATGGCTCAAACGCATAACTACAACGTATTTTGACAGCACTTATCTCTGTTTCTACGATAAGGTATATCCATCCGTAAGTTTCTTTAGGCTGAGTAAAAGATATTTTGAGTTTATTTGCGATATTGTGAGTTTTATGGGTAAGAAGTTTTTTAAGCTGTTTATACTCTGTTTCTACACTGAGTGTATGTGGTTTGTTTGTTTTTGGCTTAGCGGATTTATCCCAAGGTCTTGTGATTGTTTTGAAGTAATTTTGCATTCATAATGTACTGCTATGTTGGATTCTAGAAAAACTAGTGATAAAAGTATAGCATACTTCAACATAATTTCAATAGATATTTTATATCAATATTTCCGTAGGTCGGGGTATCCTAACCCCGACGGTTATATATGCACACCAACATATGTGTTTGATTAATGCATACAGGGTGAAAATATGAAATATTAATATTTTTGTCATTTAAATATGTGTCGGGGTGAGGATACCCCGACCTACGATTCCACCACCGTAACTATCTCATTATAAGTTACATCTAGTTTTCTAGATTCAAAGGTTTTTTTCTGAGTTTGTATAACTCCAAATTTTCTTTGAATTTATTTAGAAATATAACTCATGACTTGCAACAAAAATATCTGAGCTAAGCCTTCAAGTTCTCCAATAAATTTTTGTGGTGCTTGAAAATCTCGCCCTATCTCTTTCTTGATATAAATATCAAAGAACTTTATTTCATCACTATAGTCTTTATTGTATATTGAATAAGTTTTATTATCATGTTGTTCATCAACTAAAAGAGAAAGCTTACATTCTTCCTTTTTATTTTGTTTATATACAGCACAGATTGTTATATCCTCATTCACACCTGCTAATTTCAACTTATTTAAGACAGCACTTATTTGGGCTATTGCCTTACCTTTTTCAATCACTATTGAAGTCCTACATGAAATTGTTTTTCTTAAAAAATCAACTTCTACGTCAAATATTCTTTTTTTATCATTCTCAATAAAATATGTAGATATTATCGTTCTATTATTTTGTTGTAACTGTTTGATAATACTTTCTTCTCGGTCTTCATTCTTCTTTAATAATAATTGAACATAATAGGGTGTAATATCCGTCAACTGTAAACTTACATCTTTTTCTTCTTGTATATAAGCATTAACAATATTATACATAATATCCTTAGGTACATTTTTACCTAATTGCATTTCATGTATTTTTACAGAAGCATCTGACCATTGTTTCCCCATATGTGTGAAATTTATAACATGTTTATGGTTATCAAAATAACGTCTTAATTCTCCAAGAATAAATACATGATCTTCATCTTCAATAATATCTGTTCTTAATAATCTTGTACTCATAACTTTTAAATATGTCCATGACCAATGATATAAATTAAAATTTCTTGCTTTACTTGTAGTGATAGGAGATTCATATGGGGAGGTCGTCATTTCATTTGATATTGTGATAATGGTATCTATACCAATATCTCGTCCAAATTTTATATATCGTTCTATCTGTGTTTTTTCTATTGTGTTATGCTTAACTTTTGATTCTACAAATGCAACCCACTCAATGACAGGATTATTTTTTCCACTAGTTAATACAATTAATCCATCTATACGTTCTGTCTTATCTTCATTATATATTTCAGTATATACATGTAGTTTAGTATTTCTATTTGTTATTTTATTAATACCAATATTAACTAGAAGCTCTTCCCTATACTCTTCAACAGCCTGCAGAGAAGCTAAAAATATAGATGTTGTTTGATTTTCATCCATAGTATTTCCTGCAGGAAATAAGCGTGCTTTTTTTGAGTCAAAAACACTTTTTTCCATACCAATAAAATGATGTAGCTCACTAAATAATTCTTTCCCTAATCTGATTTTTGCCATTTATTCTCCCTTAAATTATGAATAATTATATCAAAAAAATATAGAACTCCTTGTTCTTCATTTAAAAATATTTTCTATAAGAATCTTACTCTTCTTTGGAGGTTTTGATGTTGGCTATTTTGGGGAGGAAGTCAGATTTGTAGACCTCATAAGCTTATAAAGCTGTGTTTGTATCACTAGGTTACGTAAGACATATTTTTGAAAAAGAGACAGCATACACACCCCAAATGTTAGAATGAAAAATTCTAGCTAAATATGTTTGAATTCTCTGCTAACAAAAGATTAATGAGTATTTAGATAAGATTATGTCTATTATAATATTAGGTAGCAACTACATGATTAAAAGTATCCTTAAAATTTTCGGCACCCAAAATGACAAAATAGTTAAAAACTATCTTAAAAAAGTACAAGGCATCAATGCCCTTGAAGCACAGTATGAAGCTATGGATGATGAGGCACTTAAAAGTGCGTTTAATGCACTCAAAGCCTCTGTCTTAGAGGGGTCTAAATCTTTGGATGATGTACTTTATGACTCTTTTGCCATCACTAGAGAAGTAGCCAAACGTACACTGGGTATGAGGCACTACGATGTGCAGATGGTTGGGGGTATGGTACTGCATGATGGGAACATCGCAGAGATGAAAACAGGTGAAGGTAAAACACTTGTAGCCACGCTAGCTGTAGTACTGAATGCTATGGAAGGCAAAGGACTACACATTGTTACCGTCAATGACTACCTGGCCAGTCGTGATAGCAAAGAGATGTCACCTTTGTATGAGTTTTTAGGCTACACTGTGGGCTGTCTCACTTCTGAAATATATGGCGATGAAGAGAGAAAAGCACAGTATGATGCAGACATCACTTATGGTACAAATAACGAATACGGCTTTGACTACCTACGTGACAACATGAAAGTACGTGCAGAAGAGAAAGCACAACGTGAGCATCACTATGCCATTATCGATGAAGTGGATTCTATCCTTATAGATGAGGCTAGAACGCCACTGATTATCTCTGGTCCTACACAACGTGACCACAACCACTACGCAAGAGCAAATGAGATAGCTAAAGAGATGCAACGTGGTGAAAAACTACCTACTAAAGCAGGAGAACCAGAGCAAACCACAGGTGACTTCATAGTAGATGAGAAAAACAGAACCATTATCATGACAGAACAAGGTTTACAAAAAGCCCAAGACCTTTTTGAAGTAGAAAACCTTTACAGCCTTGAAAATGCTGCACTTTCACACCACCTTGACCAAGCCCTTAAAGCACACTATATTTTTGAAAAAGATGTTGACTATGTGGTACAAAACAATGAGATTATTATTGTAGATGAGTTTACAGGACGTTTGAGTGAAGGTCGTAGATACTCAGAAGGTTTACACCAAGCACTAGAAGCCAAAGAAGGCGTAGAGATACAAGAAGAGTCACAAACGCTTGCAGAGATAACCTACCAAAACTACTTTAGAGCCTATGACAAACTTGCAGGTATGACAGGAACAGCACAAACTGAAGCAACTGAGTTTTCGCAGATTTATGGGCTAGATGTTATCAGCATCCCTACCAATGTACCCATCGCTAGACTAGATAAAAATGACCTCATATACAACACGGAGCGTGAAAAACTTGATGCTGTAGTCAAACGTGTGAGAGAACTTCATGCTAAAGGACAGCCTGTACTTATAGGTACTGCGTCCATCGAGAAATCTGAGATGATTGATGCCAGACTTAAAGCAGAGAAAATCCCTCATAACATGCTTAATGCCAAAAACCATGCACAAGAAGCAGAGATTATCATGAATGCGGGGCAAAAAGGTGCTGTGACCGTAGCAACGAACATGGCAGGACGTGGGGTTGACATCAAGATAGACGATGAAGTCAGAGAACTCGGTGGTCTGATGATATTGGGAACAGAAAGACATGAAAGTAGACGTATAGACAACCAACTTCGTGGACGTTCTGGACGTCAAGGTGACCCAGGTGAGTCTCAGTTTTTCTTAAGCCTTGATGACAACTTACTTCGTATCTTTGGAGGCGAAAAAATAAGAAACATCATGAATAAACTAGGTGTAGAAGATGGTGAGTACATTGACTCTAAAATAGTTACACGTTCTGTAGAAAAAGCACAGAAAAAAGTAGAAAACCAACACTATGAGTCTCGTAAGCACATCTTAGAGTACGATGATGTAGCAAACCACCAACGTAAAGCTATCTATGCCTTTAGAAACCAGTTACTTGACCCTGATTTTGACATAGGTGCTAAGATAAAAGAAAACCGTGAAGAGTACATCGCACACCTCCTAGTAGAAGCAGAAATCATTGATGGTATGCCTCAAGAGGATTTCAATATTGAAAAACTTGTTGCACTCATAAAAGAAGAGTTAAAGATAGAAGTACAAGCAGAGCAGTTTAAAGACAAAGATGTAGAAGAGATGACTACCATGATACGTGACATGTTAGAAAACCTCTACGAAGCCAAAATGGAACCCATAGATGCCCAACAGCGTAAAGAGATAGAACGTATCTTGTATCTTCAAGTGCTTGACCCTCAGTGGAGAGACCACCTTTATGAGATGGATGTACTTAAAACGGGTATAGGACTAAGAGGCTACAACCAAAAAGACCCACTCACAGAGTATAAACAAGACTCATACAAACTCTTTACAGACCTTGTCACACGCATCAAACTTGAAGCCGTAAAAACGTTACATCTTGTACAGTTTGACTTCTCTTCACCAGATGAAGAAGAAGCAGCTGTTGAGCAGATACGAGAAGAGCTAGAGTCTGGTGTAGCTGACGCGGTACTCAGTACAGATGAGCCAGTAGAAAAGAAAAACAAACCTTTTACTGCAACCAAAAAACCAAAAAGAAATGAGCCATGCCCTTGCGGTTCTGGCAAAAAATATAAAAACTGTTGTGGACAGAGTGGTCCTAAAAAAGGTCTATTATCACAGAACGCATAAGAAGCAAAGCTCCTTACCACTACGTTGACACTGCGTCCTCTTTGGCAGAGGGCTCACGCGACTAGTCGCTATAACCACATCGGAGATGTACAATGAAAATAATCCCCTCGTCTAATAAAAAGTTTATTAGACACATCATTAAACACTACCTCAAGTACGACAAAGAAAACCCTTTTATATTTATCTCTGCAATGTTAGCCTTTTTAGGTATAGCTGCAGGGGTTATGGTACTGATGATAGCGATGGGTATCATGAATGGCACACAAAAAAGTTTTTCAGAAAAACTCTTTGTGATGAACTACCCTCTTACTGTTCTTCCACTTGCTGAAAACAGCGTAAATGATGCTCTCATAGAAAAACTCTCAGGTAAGTTTCCTCAACTAAAATTTTCTCCTTACTACACGACACAAGTCATCACCAGAAATGAGGGAGCTGTTCAAGGCTCTTTACTCTATGGTGTTGATGCACAAAAAGAAGCTGAGATAAACAACATCTTTAAGGATGCCAAAGGCACAGGAAAAAGTAAATTTAGAGTCGTTATGGGTGAAGGTCTTTCCTTTGAGATGAATGCACGTTTAGGAGACAAAGTAACCCTTTACTTTTCTGAACAACAGGCCATAGGGTTTGGTACGATGCCTTTGCAAAAACGTTTTGTAGTAGACGGCATTTTTAAGTCTGGTCTCAAAGCCTATGACAAAGCCATCATGTACACCACGCTCGAAGCTTTTGAAAAGTTACTCAAACGCGAACATGGCAACTATGATGGTTTACATATTTATAGCCAACATCCTATGGATGAGATAGAAGCCATCAAAAAAGAGCTCCCTGAAATGGTAGTCATAGAAGGATGGTGGCAGCAAAATGGAAACTTCTTTGCTGCCATGGAGATGGAAAAAAAGGCACTCTTTTTAGTGTTACTGCTCATCATCCTTGTAGCCTCTTTAAATATCATCTCGTCACTACTCATGACCGTGATGAGCAGAAGACGTGAAATAGCTCTCATGCGTACACTAGGGGCCACCAAAGCAGAGATAAAAACTATCTTCTTTAGACTAGGATTAAGCATAGGTAGTGCAGGCATTGTTGTAGGTAGTATACTAGGTAGCCTTGGTATTTGGGTATTAAAAACATTTGACTTCATTAGTATGCCTGAAGATGTCTACGGTACCACAAAACTTCCAGTAGAACTAAGCCTTAGTGATTTTTCCTTTATCATCATAGGAACAGCTATTATCATCTTGCTTTCTGCACTTTATCCTGCAAAAAAAGCATCACAAACTGACCCGCTTACTGTGTTAAGAAATGAGTAACTAAAACAGTAGTGACATTTTAGTGACATTTTCACGTTAAAATGTGGGCATGAAAACACAAACTGAAATAGAAATGAGACAAATACGCAAACAACTGCAACAATACCCTATTGAAGAAAAAAAGAAAGAAGCACTTAGAAAAAGACTCAAAGAATTAAAAAAGAGTACTCAAGCAGAAAAAGAAACGCATTAATCAAATATATCTAAGACCTTATTTCCACCCTCAAAAACATCAAAGAGAGATGGCTCTTCTTCCTCTTCAAATACATTGAGGGGTGAGTCTTCAAACATACCAAACATGGTGTTATACATCTTTGAACTTTTATATATCATCCCTGAAGAAAACTCAGCAGACTGACCAGAATACTTCATGCCCTTAAAGATGGTTTTTCCCGTATCTCCAATGCCTCCCAAGATACCGATATCAAACAAAGCACGCTTCTTTTTTTTCTTTTCATTAAAACCAAATAGAGAGGGCATACCCAAACTCTCACCTTCTTCTAGTCCTATTGTGTCGTAGAAACTATTCAGTGTATTAGAGAAAGAGTAACCATCATTTTTTTTCTTATCATCAAAGCCTAAGGTATCAGCGAGAGAAGAAATCCCTGAACTTAATCTGTCAGAGATACTCTTACTCTGCGATGCTACCAATGACTCAACTGTATCAGGTTTATCTGTCTCAAGTAAGGCATCTTTAGAGGAAGTATCAAAATCTAAATGAATTTCTTGTCGTATGCGATTGAGTCTTTTCTCTTTAGCAGTGGGGGTATGTATGCCTAGTTCTTCACGTATATGGGCTGCTTTTATCTCTAACTCTGCTGCTTCTTGTGCAGAGATATCTGCGTACATTAAAGTTTGTAAAGTTAAAAAATAGAGTATAAATTTTTTCATACTTTGATTATACACTATTTTGTAAGATTATTATCTTCAGGTGCCAAAAGATGCTTCGGTGTTTCAAAAGTACGTTTAATGAGGTGTAACGGATAAGAAAGTATATCTTTTGCTGTCGATACTTTTACTATGGGTTTATCTATATCTCCTGTAAGCGTTAGTCCCACTGTTACGCTTTTCTCTTTACCTACCAGTATATACCCCACGATAGGAATACTCCCTACAACCTTACTTAATGTTCTAGCTACCTGTATGCCCAACTCAATATTAATGGTTTTTTTCTCTAAGTCAAGTTCACCTTTTCCTATGATGGTTGAAGAATCCCCTTTGATATAGATAGAATCAAAAATAATTTTTTTACGATTGATCATCCTGTATTCAATCACTGCAGATTGAATAGTAAACCCTTCTTCTGAGTAACCAGGGTCTTGTAGTGTCACCAATGCAGGGATAGTATTAACAAAAGCCAAGGTATTATTGTATGCTTTAAATCCACTCATAAGCCCACCCTCTACAATTATCTCAGCTTTCATCACTTTTGCAGGGTCACCAGTTTTTGTAATGGAGTATCGACCCTTTTGTAAACCTCTAAAATTAATCAAAGGATGTAAGGTTTTATCTTTGATGCGTAGTGCTTTAAGTGTTAAGATATCTTTTACTTTTGTAAACTTTATAATATCCCCATCGCTACTACCAATAGCGTTTATATCTCCATTGGGGTTGACTTCCACATCATAGCTATCGGTAATGAGGCTGTATGCACCGTAGCGAAGATGACTGTTTGTACCTAGTATGACCATATTTTTCTTTTTTGATTTTTTAACTTTTTTCTTTTTTCTTTTTTCTTTTTCTTCAATGGCTAACAACTTTTCTAAATCGATATTGATATCTTTTAGTGTAACCCTATGTTTTTTTTTGTTATAGTGTAATTTTTCATCAAAAGCATAAAAATCAATATCATTTTTAGACACGTTACCCTTAATAGGCACACGTGTTTCACAACGCTTAGCGTCAGTATAAATGAAACATGCATTGCGTTTTAAGACACCGGAAAATGTAAAGGTTTCAAAATCTTTAGTTTTAATAGTTAAACTTCCCCCATCTTCGATAGGTATAGCATCAGACAGATATGCTTTCACTTTTGTTAAATCTTTTATACGAAGTATTGTCTCTTTCTTAGTGTTTTTAAAACGCAATGTATACTTGGGGATATCTATAAACAAGTCATTGTGATACTCTAGGGTAAAAGGTATTTTTTGATTTTTTAAAGAAACTAACGTTTCACTTTTGGTTTTCAATAAAATCTTTTTTGCATCAAACACAAATGTTGCCTTATCATGATTTAAATCAAGATTTCCATTTAAAACACCTTCATATAAAGGGTGTTTCAAAACAATATCACTTAATGTAATAGCATAACCCTCATAATGTAAATTTCCTTCTTCTATAGGAAACGCTATACCTTTTATTTCTACATCACTTTTTAAAATTTTTACATCTGCAACAAACTTTGAAGTAGGCTTTTTTAATCCTATGTCTGCATCTAGTGAAGCGATAACTTTTCCATTTTTTTGTAGTACAGGGACAGTTATATCATAAGCTTTCAACAAAGCTTGTACCTCTTCATCAAACCTAGTGTCAAATTGTAGGTTGAGTTTTAAAGTTGTGTTATCCTCTTTTAGATTGACAATAGAAACAGTACTTCCATCTAAATTTTTACCCAAATATGTTGGGTGCTCTAAATCAAAAGTAAGTCCTTTTTCATTGGTATACCTTAAGATAAAATTTCTTGCTAACACTGGAGCAACACCTTTTTTAAAAGAGATAGAGACATCTGAAAACAATACACTTGCCATAAGACTATCTATATCTAATCTAAATGTTTTATTGACGACACTTCCTTCTCCTGATAACGAAAGGACTTGATAGCTTTTTGCTTTTATATTATCGACTATCCAAGGTTTTACTGAAAAGGGAACATCAAATAGTGCTACAAAAGATTTAAGGTCAGAAAAAGGACCACTACTCAAAGAAAAATCAATCTTATTTTCTCTTTTTGTTGCACGAAAAAACCCTGTGGTTTCTTGAAAGAGAAAATTCCCCTCCGTCACCAATATATCCTTATCTAGGTCATAGGTAAATTCTCCACGTATCACTATATCGTGTTCTTTAAGATGCAACACAGGGATGGTTCCTACAAGCCTATTATCTTCACGATGGATATTTCCTCTTACTAAATAATCTTTAGAACTTAACTGCAAAATAGTATCATGATAATAAATACCTAAAATATTATTTTTAAAATGAATCTTTTCTAGTTCTATATGGTCAAAAAATGTCAATAGATACTTTATACTTTCAAATGTCGTATCTATGCGGTCAAAAGAAGGATTTGCTTTACGTTTTGGAATGATGACCTTATTGGCTTTCAGCGTCAACCTTTTATCAAGTTTGATGTATAATCCCTCAACAACATAACCTGAGACTTGCACTTTGTCAATAGAAATACCGATAATAATCCAAGCAAATAAAGCAACCAAAAGGACGATAAAGAAGATGAGTGTATTACGTATAAGCAGATGGATAGCATGGGCAGAAAGCATTACACTGGTCTTTATCATTTCATTTGCCTTTTATACTACACTTCCTGTTAAGACCACAAAAACGCTCTTGGTGCCACAAGGTTCAATTTCTCATATTATAACACAGTTAACTAAACAAGGTTACGCTCTCTCCTCTATAGACAAATACCTTTTAGTACTCATGGGACAACCCCAAAGTGGCTGGGTAAATATTGGTTCAAATGAGCTAAATCGCATTGATTTTCTCTATAAACTTACTACCGCAAAAGCTAAAATGGAAAAAGTCACTCTCATACCTGGTGAGACGAAAGAGATTTTTTTTAAAAACTTAGCAAAAGACTTAGGTTTAAATAAAGAGCTATTAAACAAGTACTATACCCATTTTTCTCACTACCCTGAAGCGGGTATTTATGCAGATACCTACTATGTACCGTATGGTATAACAGACAAACATCTCATGCAGTTTTTAACCACACAAAGTGAAAAAAAATACAAAGAAATCTCAGAAAAAGTCTATGGCACCTACTCACAAAAGCAATGGCTTAAAGTCCTTATCATTGCATCTATCATACAAAAAGAAGCAGCCAACACTGAAGAGATGCCTATCGTAGCTTCTGTCATCTTTAACCGCCTTAAAAAAGGTATGAGACTACAAATGGATGGCACACTCAACTATGGTAAATTTTCACATCTTAAAGTCACACCAGAGCGTATTAAAAATGATACAAGCCGTTTTAACACCTACAAGTACAAAGGTCTTCCCCACTCTCCTATAGGTGCAGTAAGCCTCTCTTCTCTTAAAGCTGCGATGAAACCAGCTACAACAAACTATCTATACTTCATGAAAAATGCTCAAGGTGTACATGACTTCACTGACACATTTAAAAAACACCGTACAAATATAAAGAAGGCTCGTTAAACGTGTTTCTTCAAATAAATATCTTTTGATATATGTTATTGAATTATTTTAATTATTCTGATATAGTAGATACAGAAGATATGACTTATGTACATCACGTCAACACATTGTCATGGGTCAAAAGTCTTCGACTTATCATATATTAAAGGAGAAATAATTATGGAAAAAGAAGTTAAAGCAAAACTGGAAAAAGTAGTAGAACTTGTCAACAAAACAATGGTAGACCCTGACATTGACATTGAGTACTGTATTCCTGAGGTGGAGAGTACCTCAGAGACCTGTGATGTATCAGGAGATCCTTACCTCTTAGTAAAATACCAAGTAAGTTCAAGCATTACAAAAACCCGTAAAATACGTTTAGGTAGAACTGCACAGTTAAATTCTGCGGAAGAGATAGCCAATCAAGTCACTTTTTCTATAGAAGAATTTAAATCAGAAATAGAAGCTGGTGAGATAAACTAATATATTTAGAAAGGATTAGAACATGAACCAAGAAATACAAGAAAAATTAGAAGACGTTGTAGATTTAGTAAGTAAAGTACTGGTCGATCCAGACATTGAGTTAGACTACGAAATCCCTGATGTGGCAATGACGGGAGAAAATGCAGATGTCTCAGGAGACCCTTACATATTACTCAAATATACCCTTGGTGAAACGCACACCATGAAGCAGAAGATACCTATTAAGAAAAATTACCTCAAGAAAACTCCTGAGGATTTAGCAAACCTTGTTACCTTCTACATAGAACAATTTATAGAACAGATAGAATCTGTAGAGTATGGTGCCCAATAACACATGTTATTTTAGAAGCAACCTCTTTGCTTGTATACTACTGGTTAGTATGCAAGCTATTACCGCACTAAGTAAATACTACAATGCGTTTAACTCATCCTCATACATAATCTCTTTAGCTAACAGTTGTTGTGCTAAGTTTTCTATTTTATCCCACTGTTCTTCTATGAGTTGTATGGTCTTTTTTTCACTCTCTTGCATCCAACGCTCCAAGGCATCATCTATTTTTGTATGACTCTGCTGTGGGTTGCTTGTATTGCTATTTTTTGTCTCTTTCTCTCTGGTCCCGTTAAAGTTAATATATCTTAACTCCTCATCCATGCCATACTGTGTAATTGCAATATAGGCATCATCCATCGCTTGTTGTAAGTCTGGGGAAGCTTCCATATCTAGCCCTGCTACTGAGCCATATTTTTTCATTTGGGCTATTCTACCCGAGAGAGAGACACAGATTCTGTTTTTAATGTCTTCTATGGTCATGTTAGACTGTGTCTCTTTATGGGCTGAGGAAATGAATCCTTGCTTGTTGTCCCGTGGAGCAAGAGCTATTTGCTTGATGCTCACATGAGGCATAAGCAGTTTAGAGATGACCGCATGCGTCGCCTCCCTAATAGCCGCTTTCTCAAAGCTATGTTCTGTCATATCTGAAGATAAAGTCTCACCATATTTTACCATTTGGATTTGTTGCATTAAAATCTCTTGTGTGATAGCCGTAAAACCATTTCGTATACAGTAAAAAGATGCCTCTTTACTGATGAGTTCAAGTTGAGCACCCGTTAAGCCAGAGGTATGGATGAGCAACTGTGACATATCAAAACTACCACTTGTAGGTTTTTCTTTTATAATTTTATTGATAAAGTACTCTCTGGCTTCTTTGTCTAGGTTATCCACTTGAATGTGTATCTCTATCCTTCCTGCTCTGGTTATGGCAGGGTCTATGTTTTCTTTATAGTTTGTGGCTGCTATGATAAAGACATGTTCATCTGCCTTGTTGGAAAAGCCATCCATTTCTGCTAGAAATTTGTTAATCTGTACTTCACGTGTGTTGTCTTTACCCCGTGTTCCAATGGTGTCTAGCTCATCTATAAAGATGATAGAGGGGGCATACTCTTTGGCTTTTTTAAAGACCTTTTTTATCTTATCTAGCTGTAATAACTCTACCCCTGTGATAGAGATAAACGGAAGTTCAGCCTCGGCGGAAAATGCTTTAGCAAGAAGTGTTTTACCTGTTCCTGGAGGACCGTAAAGCAACATACCTTTAGGAGGCTGTACATCAAAGTCTTTTAGGAGTTTAGGGTTTTTCAAAAAGTTTATCACTTCTAAAAGTCTACTTTTTGCCTTGGCGTGTCCTGCGATGTCAGAAAAAGAAACATCAGGAATGTCAAAGACCAAACCATCTTCAGAAAAATCTTTTATACGTTTGACTTGTTTAAATTCACATGATTTTACTTTGTAGGTGATGACACCATTTTTAAAAGTAAATGCATCATCTACAGCAAGTTTAATATTTTTTCTAAACAGCTCCTTTACAAGCTTCTCTTTTTCTATAAGTGGAGTAAGGTTTTCAGCTATAAAATCTAAAGCGTTCTTAGACAAGCTTACTTTAATCTCCTTACATGAGTTTCCTTCTTCACCTAAGTTTACTATATACTCTGTAATTCTTGAAAAAAATGTTTCACCCAATTTATTTTTAATACGCCTAGCATCAAGCTCTGGTGCGAAAAGAAGTATCTGTGTTTTTAAGAAGTTCTGAAAGTTTTTATCTTTCTTGAAAGCAATGTCAAATTTTTCATTAAAAACTTTTTCATACTCTAAAAAAGCTTTTTTACCTATCGATTCATAAGCAACATAATTCAGTTTATTAAAAAGTACTATTGTTGCTTGTGAAAAACGTGAAATCAACTCAGGGATAATCGCTTTTTGTAAGCCTCCTGTTTTGATGTTTACTTTTTCTTCTCTTTTTAAGGCTTCGAGTATCATAGATTCTGCTTGTATGTAGTCATCATCTATGAGCTTTACAAATTTATTATCAGAATAGAGTTCCTCACCTAGATTAGAGGTAATAATAAAAATCGTTTCTCTAAAGTCAACAACAAAATCAGCATTACCCTCATCATAGATTTTTTCTGGGTCATCGTTACACGGTTGGTCAGTCATTTTGTCCCAACCACAAGCATCTCTCATCTCTCCACCTTCAAAAATGGAAAGTAAGTTTGTCTGTATGACATTGTCCGCTTTTTCAAATGCATCCAATACAATAATAGACTTTGGATTATCATGTACAAAACCTGTTAATTGTCCCGTGCTGTATCCAGACCACCCTTTTGGGTATCCATAGAGTTCCCCACCATTTTGCTCATGGTATTGTGTCATATCAAATTTTCTTATTTTATATTCTGCCAACCCCTGTGTCATCAGTTCTGCCAAATAGGTTTTACCTGTGGCAGGTGAACCCAAAAACAGATAAGTTGCCTTAGGTGCATTTTTTTTAGTAATTATATTACTCTTAATACTGCTGACAATAGACTCTATCGCTCTGTCTTGTCCAAAAAGTTCTTCAGTAAGTAAATTTTTTAACCTATTTGCAACTTTTATATAATCTTGACCATCATTCATTGTATTATTCTTTATGTAGATATTTTGTATGTAAAATACCATCAAAATGGTTAGAATGTGATTTTATAGGTAAATAATGTGGATTTAGAGTAATGATATTTCTCTATATATACACACTTTCTTAAAGAAATATCTTCACATCAAAACCAAAAAAGCTGTACTATATTTAGTACAAGCATAGAGATAAAACCTACTTTATATACCATTTTTTCATTACGTTCTATGAAAGAGGTACTTTTATCAAAGTAAGGTTTTACTTTCTCAGGATGTGTGATTTCATATTGCATCTCTGAGTAGTTATGATAACGTTTTTCCACATCTGTTTCCAAGGCTCTTAATATGACTGCCTCTAGCCATTTTGGTATTTTAGCGTTAAGTTTAGTCGGTTCTTTTATCTTCTTTTCAAAAGAAGGGGTTTGGAAAGGTTCTATCTCGCCAAAGGGGTACTTTTGAGTCAACACTTCATAGAGTGTCACACCTATAGCATAGAGTTCTGTTTGTTCGTTGATAGGTGCTTTTTTAAAGCGTTCTGGAGCTAAATAGCTAGGTGTTCCTGCACGTGTTACGCTTGAGTATGCTTCTGTGATACTTCCAAAGTCCACCATCTTGAAAACAAGCTTTCCTTTACGTTGAGTGACTATGATATTTTCTGGTTTGATATCACCATGCACCAAGTCAAGTCGTATGAGAAACTGTGACATTTTAAGTAAAAAGATAGCTAGTTCTACAGACATATCTACAGAGAGTGGTTTCTTTTTCGTATACTCCTTAAGTGATGTACCTTCTATAAAAGGCATGATGTAGTAGCGATGTGTACGGTTTTTAGGTATGACAGCTTTTGGGAAAAAACCAGCTTTTAACCGTTTTGCCATCCATACTTCTTTGACAAACATATCGAGCATAACAGAGTCATCAAGCGCTTCATAAGCTATGAACTTTATGACATACTGCAGACCTCTTTTTTCACACAGCCAAGTACGGTTATTTTGTATCAGTGACTTTGTCAATGTATACCCATCTATCACATCACCAACTTTGTATGTCTCTTGCACCAGTAAGTCTAACTGCTTTAGCCCTCCACGTAAGTCTATCTCTTTTATCTCTATGATAACTGCTGTGGTGTCATCTGGGAGTTTATCTGCATGTTTTTTAGAAGCTTTTTTGACTAAAAAAGAGGCTCCCATATGCATGTCATTAGAAATCTCCTCTTCTGTCAGTTCATTGTAAAGACCATCTGAACATAAGAGTATCTTGTCACCTGCAAGTAACTTGTTTTCAAAATAATACGGCGATACACTCTCCTCTAAACCCATAGCCTGCGTTAAAACATTTTCCATCCCCTCTTCATCCATAGCATGGTCTGAAGAGAGCTGTATACACTCAGTATCACGTTTCAGATAGATACGACTGTCTCCAACATTTGCACCATAAAGCTTGTCCCCTTCTATGACCACCAGTGTCAATGTGGTTACCAACTCTTCACGCCCATAGTCTTCCATAGACTCCATATAGAGTACATGGTTAATGTTTTCTATGAAGTGTTTGATAGACTTTTCCATCGTCCAAGAACGGGGTTTATTTTTAAGAGAATGGACTAAAAAATGACAAGTCCGTTTTGCTGCTTCTGCACCTGCTTCTGCTGAACCTACACCATCACATACCACTGCTACAGTTATATTATCCATCACTTTTATTTCGTAAAAGTCATCACCTGTTAACTGTGTACCTTTTGCAAGCGTGAGTCCCGAAGTTGATATATTTTGTTTTGACATGATGTACCCCATATTTATAATTGTACTTATTATAGCATTAGAAAAAATTATAAGTATGACTTCACTGCTAAAAATATAGGCAATAAAGCAATAAAAACCATAATTTTGTTAAAATCACGACATTAAAACCAAACGTCAAGGGACTATCATGAACGTAACAGCCAAAAAAATAGACGATATCAACATCATCATCTCAGGAATCATAGACGCTAAGGTGACAGAAGATAAAGTAGCCGAACTTAAAGCACAAGCAAAAAAAGACGGGAAAGAGCTAAGTAAAAAACTAGAAGATGCCATACAACAGTCTGCTGAGAGTGAAGTCCTTAAAGGCTTTATAGAGGCAGGATTAAATGCTGTAGAGGTCAAAGTAGAAGAAATTTTAGGTCAACCTTCTTTTCGAAAATATGATAAAAAAGATAATGGTCTTTACCTTGAAATAGGTGTTGCTACAAGTCCTCAAATAGATACGAATGTCGACTATTCAGATATTATTCCAACCTTTACACAGCCTGAAGCAAACCCCAAAGAAGTTGATGCGAAACTAGAAGAGCTAGCCATACAACAAGGTACATTTTCTGCCATAGAAACACCTAGAGCCGTAGAAAACAATGATGTGACACTCATAGACTTTGAAGGCTCCATAGATGGTGTGCTTTTTGAAGGGGGTGCGGCTGAGAAGTTTGTACTTAAGGTAGGTTCAAATTCATTTATTCCTGGATTTGAAGAGCAACTCATCGGTATGAACTATGGAGAAGAAAAAACCATCACAGTTACATTTCCCCAAGATTACTCTTCGGCAGACCTAGCAGGTAAAGAGGCAAACTTTAAAGTAAAACTACACGAAATACAAGCCCAAATACCTAAAGAGATAAACGATGCCTTTGCCAAATCTATACTTAACGATGAAAAAGCAACCATTGACATGCTCAAAGCAAAACTTGCAGACCAGATAAACTCACAAGCCCTTTCACAATTTTATAATGATGAACTCAAACCCATTATTACTAAAGGATTGCTAGAAAAATTTGACTTCACACTTCCTGCAAACATAGTAGAACAAGAGATAGACGCTAAAGTATCTGAACGCATACAGCTTATGACCCAAGACGAAAAAGATGCCTTAAACGAAGACAAAAGTAAGTTTCATGCCCTTAGAGAGAGTCTGAGAAAAGAGGCGGAGTATTCCATTAAAAAAGTACTTATCGTTGAGGCATTGGCTCAGAAAGAAGGTATGACAGTAGATGAGCAAGAGATACTCTCTGCTCTGTACTACCAAGCTATGATGTCAGGACAAGATGCTGAAGAACTTGTCAAATACTACAAAGAAAACAACCTTATGGAAGCTGCTAAAATGGGGCTAACTGAAGATAAACTCTTTGGGAAGATGCTTGGACTAGACAAACGTTAATGCAAAGACTCATAAATAAAATAAATATAGAAAAAATAGATGACATCAACATCATCTTCACAGGAGCCATAGAAGCTAACCTTCTTGACAAAAAAATCTCTGAGCTCAAAACACAAGCCCCAAAAGATAAAGTACAAGATGACACCTTCTTCCAACGTGAGGCCCAAGCACAAGTACTACAGGACTTTATAAATCTTGGCATGAAACAAGCAGGCATCCACCAAGACGACATATTAGGGCAACCCTATTTTAAAAAATATGAAAAAGAGGGAGAAGATTTACATCTTGAAATTTTACTCGCTACCAAGCCTGTCATCGATACAAATGTGAACTATATAGATGTAGCTCCGAGCTTTAAAATACCCCAAGCAAACCCAAAAACAGTAGAAGCAAAACTCTCCCTTCTAGCCAAACAACAAGCACCCTACACACCTATAGAAAAACCTAGAACGGTGCAAAATGGTGACTTTATAGATATAGACTTTGATGGGCATTTAAATGGTAGAGCCTTAGCAGGTGCAAGCGAAAAGCACTATAAACTAAAGGTAGGGTCTAAGACATTTTTACCTGGCTTTGAAGAACAGATGATAGGCATGAAAGTCAATGAAAGAAAAGTGATAAACGTCACCTTTCCACAAGATTATAAAGCCAAAGAACTTGCAGGTAAAAAAACGACCTTTAACGTACTACTACATGAGATAAGAGAACAAATCCCTTTAAGTACTGATGATGAACTGGCAAAAAAGGTACTTAAAGATGAGAAGGCAACTTTAGCTACACTCAAAGAAAAACTGGCTGAGCAAATCGTCGCACAAGCTTTTTCAAATATCTATGCTACAACACTCAAACCTAAAATCATCAAAGGTTTACTCTCCAAGTTTGACTTTACCTTACCCAACAACGTCATAGAACAAGAGATAGATGCAAGAGTCAATGAAAAAGCACAAGTCATGAGTAAAGAAGAGCAGTTAGCCTACAAAAAAGATGATACAAAATTTACAGCACTTAGAAATTCTTTTAGAGAAGAAGCCAGAGACTCCATAAAAGCTGCACTCATCGTGGATGCTTTAGGTAAAAAAGAAAATATCACCGTAAGTGAAAATGAGATTATCTCAACATTAAAATACCAAGCTCTAAAGCAAGGTAAAAATGCTGATGATTTTGTAGCGTACTACCAAGAAAACAACTTGATGACTTCTGTAAAAGTAGGACTCATAGAGGACAAACTTTTTAGTAAAATACTTGGGATTAAGTAAAAGTTGTCTCCATGATAAATGTAGATTTTGGAATGATTAAATCATTCCACCTGTATTTACACCCCATGTGGTTCTCCATCTTGTCTTCACAAATGAGATGCCCACCAATGCAATAATCACAACCACAGAGAAGATAGTAAATCCTGCAGCATACGTACCAAACTCTCCTTTACTCCAACCAAGTACTTGGATGACCGCTGTACCACCAAAACCACCAGCAGCTCCTACGATACCTGTCATGATACCCATAT